>Ga0334889_1000126_pt1 | contig 125917 bp, 113 predicted proteins | sample GraSluR1_MG_2_FD_207222 | JGI IMG/M metagenome (GOLD analysis project Ga0334889, IMG submission 207222) | Sludge microbial communities from methane-producing bioreactor in Wageningen University, Netherlands - Granular Sludge_8_08-R1 | ecosystem: Engineered > Bioreactor > Anaerobic >...
CATTGTGGGTACCCACCACCTCCCGGGCGAGACGCTGCAAGAGATAGTTCTCCTCGTTGGTGCACCGGGCGGAGGAGAAGAAGCCCAGGGCGTCGGGGCCGGATTCTTGCTTGATGGCTCCCATCTTTTGGGCTACGTAATTGAGAGCTTCATCCCAGGAGGCCTTCCGGAAGGTGTCCCTCTCCCGGATAAGGGGGGTGGTGAGACGCTCATCGCTCTGGACATACTGCCAGGCAAAGCGCCCCTTCACACAGCAGCGCCCCTCGTTGAGGGAGGTGGAACTGGCGTAATCGGTGGTGACGTTGGCGATACGCCCGGTTTTTGTGTTCACCTGGATGTTGAGTTCGCACCCCACACCGCAGTAGGAGCATACAGTTTTGGTGCTCTCCATCTCCCAGGGGCGTCCTTTGCCTGCGGCGGTCTTCTCCGAGAGCGCTCCCACAGGACAGAGCTGCACGCACTGACCGCAGAAGGTACAGTCCGAATTTTCCAGTTCTTTGCCCACCGGAGGCTGCACCATGGTATGGATACCCCGGTTCTGAAAGTCGATGGCGTGGTACTGGGCGAGACTGTCACAGGCCCGGATACAGCGGCCACAGAGGATGCACTTGTTCATATCCCGAGTGTAGAAGGGATTGGCGTCCTCGAAGTTGTGCTCCCGGCAGGTATCCCCCTCCTCGGCGAAACGGGAGGCTTCGATACCCAGCTCGTAGGCCACGTCCTGAAGCTCACACTTGCCGTTACTCGGGCAGGAGAAGCAGTCCAGGGGGTGCCGGACGAGAAGCAGCTCCACCACAGCTCTCCGGGCCTCAAGCACCCGGGGGGAGTGGGTGTGGATAACCATGCCCGGGGTCGCCGGAGTGGTGCAGGAGGTGAGAAGCTTGGGGTTCCCCTCCATCTCCACAAGACAGACCCGGCAGGCCCCTGCGGGAGGAACCGCCGGATGATCGCAGAGTGTGGGAATACGGATATTCGCACTTCTTGCGGCTTCAAGGATGGTCATCCCCGCCTGGGCGGTTACTTTTATACCGTTAATCGTAAGCTCTATGCCTTGCATTTTTGTATGACCTCCTGGCTACTTTCTGGAGATGGCCTTCACAGGACATGCATCCATACAGGCACCGCATTTAACGCACTTTTCCTGATCGATCACATGGGCCTTCTTGACCTCTCCCGTAATGGCCTCCACCGGGCAGACCCGGGCGCACTTGGTGCAGCCGATGCACTTCTCCGCATCAATGATGAACCGGGTAAGCTCCTCGCAGGCTCCAGCGGGGCAGCGATGCTCGTCGATGTGAGCCTCATACTCGTTCCGGAAATAGCGCAGGGTGGTAAGTACGGGGTTCGGAGCTGTCTGGCCAAGACCGCAGAGAGAGGTGTCTTTGATCATCTTGCCCAGATACTCCAGGTTCTCGATATCCTCGGGCTTCCCCTTACCGGAGACGATACGGTTCAGGATGTCCAGCATCTTCTTGGTACCCTCCCGGCAGGGGACACACTTACCGCAGGACTCCCGCTGGGTGAACTCCAGGAAGAAGCGCGCCACATCCACCATGCAGTTGTCCTCATCCATCACCACAAGACCTCCGGAACCCATGATGGCTCCGGCTCCCGTGAGGGATTCGTAGCTGATGGGAATATCCAGATGCTCCTCCGTGAGGCAGCCTCCCGAGGGGCCGCCGATCTGCACGGCCTTGAACTTCTTCCCTCCGAGAACGCCGCCACCGATGTCGAAGACCACTTCACGCAGGGTGGTCCCCATGGGAACTTCCACGAGACCCGTGCGGTTTACCTTGCCGGTGAGGGCAAAGACCTTGGTTCCCTTGGATTTCTCTGTGCCGATGGAGGCGTACCAGGCTCCACCTTCCCGCAAGATGGCGGGGACGTTGGCCCAGGTCTCCACGTTGTTGATGTTGCTCGGTTTCCCCCAGAGCCCCTTGTTAGCAGGGAAGGGGGGACGGGGACGGGGCATGCCGCGTTGCCCCTCGATGGAGGCCATGAGAGCGGTCTCTTCACCACAGACGAAGGCCCCTGCACCCTCTTTGATGTGGAGGTGGAAGCTGAAGTCCGTTCCGAGAATGTTATCTCCAAGCAGTCCGTACTCCTCCGCCTGCTCAATGGTCCATTTGAGCCGACGAATGGCCAGAGGATACTCCGCCCGACAGTAGATGTACCCTTCATTTGCCCCCATGGCATAGGCACCGATAAGCATACCTTCCACCACCGCATGGGGATCCCCCTCCAGAATGGAGCGATCCATGAAGGCCCCGGGATCGCCTTCGTCGGCGTTGCAGATAACGTACTTTTTATCTCCCTTGGAGGCGGCGCAGAAGCTCCACTTCAGCCCCGTGGGGAAACCCCCGCCCCCACGACCGCGAAGTCCGGAAATCTTAACCTCTTCGACAACCTGTTCCGGGGCCATCTCGGTGAGAACCTTCACCAGAGCCTGGTAGCCGTCCCGGGCAATATATTCATCAATATTGTCGGGGTTGATATAGCCGCAGTTGTGCAACGCGATACGGTGCTGCTTGCTGTAGAAGGGGATATCCTTGTAGTGGGGGATCTCCTCCGCATTATGGGGCTCCTTGTAGAGAAGGCGCTCCACGATACGCCCCTTGTAGAGGTGCTCTTCGATAATTTCCAGCACATCTTGAGGGGTAACACGGCAATAGAAAGTTCCCTCGGGGTAGATCACCACCACAGGCCCCATCTCGCACATGCCATGGCACCCCGTGGGGATAAGAGCTACTTCCTTATCCAGCCCCCGGAGAGCGAGATTCTTCTCAAAGGCCTCGGTTACCGCCTTGGCACCACTGGAGACGCACCCGGTACCGTTACAGATCAATACGTGGGATCGATAAAGACTCATAGAATTTCTCCCCTAGTCCGTCCGGCCAATGACCAGGCTGTCAACGATCTGGCCGTTCACCACGTGCTCTGCGATAATACGGGAAACATCCCCGGGAGAGACATTGCCGTAGGTTATCCGGGATTCTCCCTGCCGGATAACATCAAGAAGGGGCTCTTCCTGACACATGCCGATACAGCCCGTGGTCTCCACGGTAACATCCTTTAACCCTCGGGTCTCAAGTTCTTTCATTACCGCATCAAGAATAGCCCGTGCCCCCGCAGCGATACCACAGGTTCCCATGCCGATGATAATGCGGGTCCTGCCTTCCGAACGAGCAGCGGTAAGATCTGACGCACGTTCCTTGATTTTTCTCAAATCCGCAAGATTCTGTATCTTGGGCAACGCGTACACCTCCACCAGATAAATTCCTTCAAAACGAATGGTTCTGCCACAAGGCACATCCTGATTTTTTCCGGCATATCCTGAGAGGAATTCCGAACTTTTCGGTAATCCGCATCATTCTTCGGAAAAAATCCGCATGAGGGATTACTCAAACTTACTAATAATACCCTCCACCATGTCCACCGTAAGGCGTCCGAAGGTCTCATCATTAACCATAATCACCGGAGCGAGGCCACAGGCCCCGATACAGGCCACGGGCTCCAGGGTGAAACGGAGATCCTCAGTGGTGCCGTTCTCCTCCACATGAAGAAGCTCCTTCACCCTCTCCAGAATCTTGAGGCTCCCCCGCACATGGCAGGCAGTGCCCCGACAGACCCGGATGATATGACGCCCCCGGGGCTTGAGATGAAACTGAGCATAGAAGGTTGCCACACCGTAGATCTCCGCTAGCGGAATAAGCATCTCCTCGGAGATGGTCTCCACGGCATCTGCAGGCAGATAACCGAACATCTCCTGGGTTGCCTGAAGAACCGGGATGAGGCCTCCCTTTTTCTCTTTCCAGGGGGCCACGATATCCCTGGTTTTGGAAATGACCTCTTCCTTTACAATAGCTGTAGTCATTCTCTCCCTCCTTCAAAACGAAAAACCCTTCTCCGTACGGTTTCCAGGTTTTCTCGCATTCCAAAACATCCAAAGCGCCTTGTTAAAAAAAGAACATACGAAGGGGCAAAAAACAAGCCCCGGCGCACAAAAAGGCTTCCCCTCCTCGGGGGGGAAGTTTTTTCGCAGAATAGGCTTTGAAACATTGAAAACATTTCTTCGAGTCTTTGCTAAGGATACCATCTTTACCTATACCATGACAAGTCCTATGAAGAACTTTTGGAACCATCTACAAGTGCAACATATATCAAAGGTGGGGAGGAACATCCACGTTCCTCCCCACCTTGCCTGTAGCAGCTTGGGAATACTTCCGGTACAGAAAACCGTTTTCGCTAGGCGTAACCCATGAAGACCGCCAGGGTGACCGCTGCAAAACCGCAGAGAATCCAGATTGTCATAAGGGGCCAGAGGAACTTGACCCACCGCTCGTAAGGGATCTTCGCCATAGCGAGAGAGGCGAAGAGAGTTCCCGAGGTGGGGATGATGGAGTTGGTAAAGCCGTCTCCAAACTGGTACGCCAGAACGACGATCTGCCGAGAGATTCCCACAAGATCCCCCACGGGGGCCATGATGGGGATGGTTACCGCAGCCTGCCCGCTTCCGGAGGGGATGAAGGTGTTGATAATCACCTGGACGAGGAACATTCCTCCCGCACTGATCGCCTCGGGAAGCCCCTGAACCCAATGGGCGAGGGAGTAGATAATGGTGTCGATAATCTGACCGTCCGTAAGAACCACAAGAATTCCCCGAGCCACACCGACGATGAGCGCTCCAAAGGCGATCATTCTCAGACCATCCACAAAGGCTCTCGCCATGGCGTTGGGGGTAAGCCCTCCAAGGACACCTGCGATGATACCCATGGCAAGGAAGATTCCCGCCAGCTCATCAATATACCAGTCGAGCTTGAAGACGCCGTAGATCAGCATGCCGAAACCCGCCAGCAGCACGAGCCCCACCAGATTGTGCTTTCCCTCATACTTGGGAAGGGCGGAGAGGTCATCCCAGTGCACCGCCTCGGCCTGATCGAGGTCGTACATGGGGCTGAGTTCGGGATTTGCCTTAATCTTCTTGGCGTAGCGCATAACATAGACCACGGCGATGAAGAGAATAACCACGTAGACCCCAAGACGGAAACCGATGCCGGAGAAGATGGGAAGCTCCGCAATTCCCTGGGCCACGCCAACGGTGAAGGGATTCATCCAGCCTCCGGTAAATCCTGCTGCCGCTCCGAGAGCCACCATGGCCATACCCGTAATGGAATCGTACCCCATGGCCCGGGCAATGGCTACCCCAATGGGGATGAATACGATGGTCTCCTCCGCCATACCGAAGGTAGCTCCTCCCAGGGAGAAGAGGAACATTGTAAAAGGTATGAGAAGCGTCTCCTTACCTTGGATTTTCCCCAGAATCTTTCCGATCCCGGCCTCTACAAACCCCGTGGCCTGGATGATGCTGAAGGCACCTCCCACGAGGAAAATGAAGAAAATAATCCCCGCGGCCTGCTTCATGCCATTCTGAACCGCCAGAAAAACATCAAAGGGATGGGTGGGGGTAGCTTCCACGTGATGGAAGGAGGCCGCATCAACCACGGTTCTCCCCGTGTGGGGATCCTTTACCCGCTCATAGACACCTGCGGGAATAACATAGGTCAACAGAGAACAGAGAATGATAACGCTAAACAAAAGAACATACGTATGCGGGAATCTGCTTTTCACCGCTATCGCCCCTTTCTTAAAAAAAGACATGCCACACCGTTCTTGTCCTTTCCATAAAGAAAAAGACAACTTCGGAAGAGAACATTCCTGCGCACCATCAGCTTCTTCAGTGTATCTTCCCAGGCCCCACCCTCTCTCTTCTGTTTTTTAGACAATTTGCACGTCATGAGGGTATCAAACTACTTGCTGTGGGTCAAGATTCTCCAGCCCTTTGTCCGAGAGAAGAGCGCATTTTGGTGCAAAAAACATCGCTCTGGTTGACCCTTTTTCCGGTAAATGGTAGAAAACATACGGGAAGGTCACAAAATCTACCCACGGGAGGTCTGATACGTATGAACATACTCCAGCTTCTTGACAGGGCGATTTCCGAAAAGGAGATCGTAGAACTGCTTCAGGATCTTATCCGCATCCCAAGCCACAGGGATACTCCGGGGAGAGAACGGGAGATCGCCCTCTCCATGCACGACTTTCTTCGTCGCCAGGGGATTGAGGTAGAACTAATGCCGGTTCTCGACGAGCGGCCCAATGTGGTGGCGGTTCTTCGTGGTTCCGGAGGGGGGAAGAACCTCATGCTGAACGGACATACCGACACGGTTCGCCCCTACCGCATGGAAGCCCCCTACGATCCTGTGATCCGGGAGGGGCGCCTCTACGGCCGGGGAGCCTGCGATATGAAAGCGGGGGTGGCTGCCATGATGATGGCTCTGCTGGCTCTTCAAAGAGCGGAAATCCCTCTCAAGGGAGATGTGATCTTTACGGGGGTCATCAACGAAGAGCTGCAAAGCGAGGGGACCGAGGCCATCGTCACTCGGGGGCCTAAGGCGGATTTCGCCATCGTGGGGGAACCCACAGAACTCTCCATAGCTCCGGGCCATCGGGGGCTGGAGTGGCTGGATATCGTGATTGAGGGAAAGACCGCTCACGGAGGGGTGCCGGAACGGGGGATCAACGCCATATCCAAGGCGGCCAAGCTTATCCGGGCCATTGAAGAGGATCTCGTCCCCCGGCTTGCAGAGCGGGAACATCCGGGGGTGGGAAGGTCGATTCTGAACTTCGGCACCCTCCATGGAGGGGATCAGCCAAGCAGCGTGGCGGGGCGATGCGTGCTCCAGCTTGACCGCCGCTATACCCCCAAAGAATCTCTGGAGCAGGTTCTCCGAGACTTCGAGGAGATTCTCGAAAAACTCCGGAGAGAAGACCCTGAGTTCAAGGCTACCCTTCACCGAAACCCGGATAACATGGCCACCATGGACCATCTACCGGTCTATGTAGAGCCGGAGCACCCCCTGGTACAGGCACTTTTGAAAGCCCACCGGGACGTTCGCGGAGAAGAGGCCCAGTGCCGTCCCAAAACGGGGTGGACCGATGCCTCTCTTCTGGCAAATTATGCGGGTATTCCCGCGGTCAATCTCGGCCCCGGCTCCGTGGCCCAGGCACATACGGAAGAGGAGTACGTGCCCATCTGCCACCTCAAGCCCGCCGCCCTTATCTACGCCATGGCAGCGGTGCATCTCTGCTCCTGAGAAGCTCCAAGACTCCGCCCGCAGAGTAGACCCACAAACTAGAGCGGTTTTACAAATAACGTGTCACGTGCTGTTTCACGGAGCCTCCGCTTGTGTGTCCCCTCGGCTCCCGAGTGGTCGAACCGCTCCCTTGCTTTGCTGCTCCGAACCGTCGCCACAGACGCGCCGTCCATGGCGCGACTGCGGCTTGCTGGCACGTCCTGTGCCAGCACCGGTTCTCCGCGACGCAAAGCTGCACTCGCCGACCACTATGTCGCTGCCGGGGACACACAAGCTCCAGCTCCCGGATTTCAGCCGAAGTCACAATATAAGCAGGAATGATGCACTAGAAGACCGGTCTATGAAAGGAAAAGACCTCAGTTTTTCATCATGCTTCTTGCAGCCACAAGACCGCTTGCAGAAGCCTGTACCACACCTCGGGTAACTCCCGCACCGTCTCCTGCAGCATACAGTCCTTTTATAGAGGTCTGAAGCATCTCGTTGAGTTTGAGGCGAAGGCTGTAAAACTTTACCTCTATACCGTAAAGAAGCGTATGGGGTCCATCAATGCCTGGAATAATACTTTCCAAGGCTGTAAGCATCTCTGTTATATCCTTGAGATGGCGATAGGGAAGCACAAAGGAGAGATCCCCCGGTTCCGCATCTCCAAGTGTTGGGGTTACCAAACCCCTTGAAATTCTTTGTGGGGTAGAACGTCTTCCTGCTTTAAGGTCTCCCAAACGCTGGACGATAATGCCTCCCCCAAGCATGTTTGCCAACCGTGCTATATGGGTGCCATATCCGTTGGGATCACGAAAGGGCTCTGTGAATTCGGTACTTACCAATATGGCGAAATTGGTATTGTTTGTTTTCGTCTCTCTGTTACTATGACCATTTACGACAAGAACTCCCGAATCGCTTTGGTATTCTGTGACTACTTCACCGCCGGGGCACATGCAGAAGGTGCGCACTTTATCGTCAAAGGTAGGTGCGTTAAAAACTGCCTTCACCTCGTAAAACTGGTCTGTCAATGTTTCTGCCCATTCTTTAGGTACTTCCACACGTACGCCGATATCTACAGGAAGGGAATCCACCGAAAGGCCTATTTCACGAGCTACCCGTTCCATCCAGTGAGCGCCCTCTCTTCCGGGAGCTATGAGTACCCGAGGCGTAAAAAGCTCCTCGCCATTTCCAAGGCGAACTCCCCGGATCTCCTGGTTTTCCACAAGGAGGCTCTGGACCTCGGTTCCTAGAAAAATAGAACAGCGGCCCTGAAGCTCCTTCCAAATGTGCCCAAGCACTTCCTTAGAGCGATCTGTTCCTATATGCCGTATTCTGGCAGGAATCACTTTAAGTCCCGAACAACGGCCCTGGCGAACGGTCTCTCCCGCAAAATCTGGATCTGGCTCAAAAATTTCGGTGTTCGCCCCGTAGGAAAACCAGAGGTTATCTACCTCGTCGAGAAGGTCACAAAGTCCCTTTCTCCCTACGTAGTTCTCGAGATTTCCTCCAAATTCGGGGGTAAGAGTAAGTTTCCCATCACTAAAAGCACCAGCCCCTCCCCAACCGCAAATTACGCTACAGGGGCTACAGTGAACGCAGGTGGAACTCCTGCCGTCTTTCATAGGGCAAAAACGTGTCTCAAGAGGTCTTCCTTTATCGATTATAGCCACATTCCAATCCCTTTTCACCAGCTCCAGGGCAGCAAAAATCCCCGCTGGTCCTGCGCCAATCAAGATGGCATCGTAACAGCTACCCATATTTTCTCCTCCTCACTGGGCGTTCTCACAACGTAGAGGGTAAAACAGGCATTCCGGGGAAAAAATTTCGTGCACCCCATGCCAAAGTACCCTCGAGAATTATTGTATCATGGTTTATAATCAAGAGAGCAAAAAACAGGAGAAAAATGCTTTTTTGCCCACCACAGAAAAAGCCGCCATGCTAAATATTAGGGAGTGATTTTCGTGGAAGAACATTCTTTTTCGGAGCAGACAAGACGATGTGCCGAGTATATACTACAGGCGACCTCAGTTGTGGTCTTGAGCGGAGCAGGACTTTCTACAAGCGCAGGAATTCCTGACTTTCGCGGGCCTCGGGGAATATACAATCGATTGGATATTCCGAACCCGGAAAAAATATTTGAACTCTGGTCCTTTCAGGAGGATCCGTCTCTTTTCTATCGTTTTTACAGGGAGTTTCTTAAGGAGCTTTCGGACATCGCCCCCACATACACCCATTTTTTCCTAGCAGCTTTGGAGCAAAAGGGTAAGGTGGAAGGAATTATCACACAAAATATCGATTCTCTCCATCAAAAAGCTGGATCCCGTAAAGTTTACGAAATCCATGGGGGCGTTCACGACACATATTGCACATCTTGCGGTGGGTATTATGCCCTTTCCGAAGCCAGAGAAAAAGTCATGGTTGAGGAGGTTCCTCAATGTTCTCAGTGCGGTAGCGTTTTGAAACCAGACATCGTCTTTTTTGGAGAAAACGTGAAACATCTTTCGCTCTGTGAGAAACTTGCAGAGAAGTCGGATCTTTTTTTCGTGCTTGGCTCCTCTCTCGCCGTTACTCCCGCTGCCCTTCTTCCAGGGTTATGCAAGGGAAATGTAGTGGTAGTAAATCAGGGCGATTTTTCTGCTTCCTACCTTGATCCAAAAAAAATTTCTCTGCGAGTGAATGCCGACCTAGACTCTTTCTTTCGGGGAGTAAATCGGGAGCTTCAAACGCACGGTTTTTCCCTGAAGATCGAGGAAAATGCTGTTTCTCGAAAGAATTCTTAAAGGAGGTTGATCTATGTTAAAAAAGTGTGATAGTAAAGAATCGCATCCTCTCTACGTTGCAATGCCGAGGGAAACCATAATCACAAAGAGTGCTCTGTTACTTTCGAGCTTGAGCTTGTGGATTTTTCTGTTGCTTTGCATCTCCCCTGCCCAGGGAAAAATTCTCTCTCCTCAAGGCTTGGAGATCGCTCTTTTTCCGGTTCTCAACAGCACTCCACAAAAAGTTTGGCCAAACAAGTATTACCCGGGAGACATCCTTCCAGAAAAGGTACAACAGTACGTTCAAGAGTATCTTCTCGACTCCCCCCTTGTTTCGCTGACTCCCCTTGATGAACCGGGAGCTGCTCAGTGGCTCTCTGGAGAACAACGTTATGAAGACGTGGGACTTCTCTTTGAAATTTACCGTTTTTCTCTCTATAAGAATACCGTGATAGGCGCTAAATACGGAGCCCGCGTCTCTTTAAGGATGTCCCTCTTCGACAGTTTTTCAGGAGAGAAAATATATTCCCAAACCTACTCTGCGCATAACAGCCGATGGACTCCTGAGTTTCGCCCGGATACGTGGATGTCTCCCCAGGGGCAGAAAGTAGCTACATACTGGCAGTCGTTTACGGAGAGCCCCTATTGGGCAGCCCTTAGAGATGCCACGAAACAGGCTCTTGATGATCTAACCCGTGGATATACGGGATACCAGCTTGCGGGGAGGATCATCTCTCCCACCGAAGACTCCACAGAGGGAGACCGAAAGTACATCATCTCTCTTGGAAAAAGGGACACCCTGCGTCAGGGAGATCTGCTCGGTGTGGTACGTAGCGACACCTATATTACAGTGGATCCCGAACGTCCTGTGGTACTTATGCCCAAGCTTATCGGCAAGGTGCGTGTTCTTTTCCTTAAAGATCAGGAGGCCGTGGTCCGAGTCGTCGCAGAAGACCCTGCATCTCCTATAGAACTTCGAGACCTTGTGCTGGTACCGCTTTTTGGAACACGGAAGGGAGAGTGGTAACACATGATTTTTTGCCAGAAAAGAGCGATACACCCTCTCCTAAAGAGGGGGATGATTTCCGTTCTCGGAGTTCTTTTTTTTCTGTTTGGCTTTTACCCGCCTGCTACCTCTGCTGCTTCGGAATTTTCGTCACCTCCGGATCCCCTTTGGGTACAGGGGAAGGTGCTCTGTGAAGCAGGGGAATACACGAAAAGCCTGCGTTTTCTCACGGATCTCCTCGTGCATACTGAAGACGAGGGGGAGCGAGGAATCATACTCTTCTGGATGGGAAAGGCCTGGGAGGGTACGGGAGATTTTGACCGAGCCCAGGACTCCTATACTGCAGCACTACGGGAAAATCCAGGCCTTCCAGAGCTTTCACGCATTCTGGCAGTTCACCAGGGTAAAGCGGTGCCTCTATGGGATCACGTCCCCTCTCCGAAGGAACCTCTTTCGTTGCCAAAAGCATCCAAGCCTCCTTATGATGAATATAGTGTTGTCCAGCCTCCTGTTTTCCCGCCCCCTGCGGTGCAGATGGCGGTCTCTTCGCCGTTGCCTCCGCAGCTTCCGTATGGCCCGGCCCAACAGGTTTCTCCAACTTCCCACTTTCTCCCGGCCCCTCCCCCCCAGGTAATGCCGGAAAACAACTTTGCGATGTCACATCAGCCCTTTCCTCAAGCTTCGTCATCTCCTGTAGGAGCGGAAGCTCCCGCAAAGCTGATTTCTCTTTCTTCGCCGATCCAGGGGCCTCCGCAGGCTGCATATGTTCCTCCTCCTAAGTTCCCCCAAGGAGAGGCTGTAGTTGGCTTGGCTCCCGCACCTCTACCAATTCAGGGGCCTCCCCAGCCCGCATATGTTCCTCCGCCTCAGTTCACCCAATTAGCAGAAGCAACGGCAGGGCCTGCTCCCCCACAGCTACCAATCCAAGGGGCTCCGCAGCCCGCATATATTCCTCCCCCATCGCCGGAAAGGACATCTCCTCCTCCGTTGTCTTCTTCTCCTCCTCTTCCCAATATTTTTGATACAGGCAATGCGGACACCGCCCTTTCGGGGGATTTCGGAGAGATAAAGGCTGCGCCTCCTTCGACTGGCCCCGTCTACATTCCCCCGTCCCCCGAGGGACTCCCCGCTCTTTCTGAAGATCTCTCTCTTGAGGACGACCAAGGGAAGTTGCCGGAAAAACCGCTTTATATTCCTCCGCCCCCGTCCAAAGAAGAAAAAATGTGATATTCTTACGTGGAAGCAATGTGTCTTATTCTCAAGCGCCGTTTGAGAATAATCCTTATATCAGGGAGGTTCTTTACATGAAACGGAAAAGTGCTCTTTTTGTGTTGCTTTTGGGGATATTTTTACTCATTCCGGCCTCTTCTACTCTGTGTGCTACCTACATCGCCGAACCGGTACTCATCTCCCAACCCGCTTACTTCGGGAACAGCTTCTACATGTACCGTCCATCAGATGTCCCCGCAGGGGCTCTTATTCAGGTGGATCCGCTGGGAAATGTGGCTTTACAGAATTCCCAGAGTTTTCCACAGCCGCAACTTCACCAGGGTGTGCCTCAAAAATTTGAACCATCGCAGAACTCCTTCATCTCTGCCGCCCAAATACCGATAGAAGGTCCATCCTGGATTGTAGACAGAAACTTCATGATGGTCTCCGCATGGAAAGGACTTGTAGATCGCATGGGGATCCTCTACAAACCCAAGCTCCCCCTGGCATGGAAAGGTGAAGCTCCTCAAGCTATTTTTGTATGGACAGGAAGAAGCTGGTGGCAGATGCACTGTAAAAACGGAGAAACCCCTCAGGAGGTCCTGCAGCGAAACATGTTTGCCCTGGCAAAGCTTTCTAAAGAGCATCAAGCATCCTGGTCTCCCGAGGATGCAGGATTTCTGGCAAACCAGGCGGCTCTTTGGGGATATTATTGGATGGGGTACGTCCTTCCCGAATCCAGGTAAAATGCAAAAGACCCGGAAGTGCTTTGAGCACATTACGCTTCAGAGCACTTCCGGGTCTTCAAGACCGTTGTTCTCTTCAAAAACCCCTGCCTCTTTAAGCTCAAAACGGAGAGAGCAAAGGCGATACGCGAGATCGTCCAGCTCATTTCCCGCCTGAGCAAGCTCTTCCCGAAATTCTTCTTCCACTTCATTAAAGCAATGAGAAGAGCAAAAGTTCTCCAATAAAAAACGGGCTTTTTCTATGGAGTTCACCACCTTCCAATACTGCTTTTCCGCCTGAGAACGCTTATACCGCTTCATGCTCCCCTCCTACTGAAACAAACCCTCAATTTCCTTGAGAAGGCTACCTCTTTTCCCCTGCCGGTTTATAGTCCCCACAAGGCGTATGCGTTGCTCAAATTTACGCGCTCGATGCTCCACCAGAATTTGAGGTGCCTGGAAAAGCTGTGAGGTTTTTTTCAAAAAAGTCTCATAAGAAAACTTTTTACCCTTCTCCATGTACCAAAGAACCTTGCCTCCGTAAACGGAAAAGAGAGACTCCGGAAGCAAGAGTTCTTCCGCAAAGCGATGTGTATTCATTTCTTCCTCATCATAATGTGAAAAAAAAGAAAGGAAATCTCCTGCCATAATGGAACGATCCCGGAGAGGATAGTAGAGAAAATAGCCAAGAAGCCGGGCAATAACATAACGTCGATAAAATAGATGAGGTTCAAGGATATGGCCGGATATGATTACAGGCTTTTCACCGTTTTTGTAAGAAATACTTCCTCCCGAAAGGGTCCCATCGTACCGGCAGTAGTGCTTTCGTACATCACCTCTCATATCACCTTTTTCGGGAGAAAGAGTGATTCCGAGAAAAGAAGCAATCTCGTCAACTGCTACGGGAGGTATGGAAATGCTGTTTTGCTTAAGGAGGGCCATTACGAAAAGCATATGCTCCTCCTGGCGCAAAAGTCTTTTAGGGAAGGCCCATTGTTTCCAGAAATTTTTTTTAAGTGAAAAAAGTTTTTTTGAAGCTAGAAGAGGGTTTGGATCCTCCTCTGCAGAAATGCCTTTCTCCTTCGGAGAAAGTTTCTCTTCTCGCACAGGGCACTCGTAGGCTTCTTGAGAAAATTCCGGAAAGACAAAGCTTGAACTTTGAGGAAAAAGTTCTTCTGCAAGAGCTTCCATGCTCCTGTTCCAGGAACTTTTTCCTATAAGGGAAGCGTAAGCCTCTCCTATCAATAAGGCATAACGTCCATCTCCATGGTAAACATCGGGATGGAACTCCTTGATTCTCTTTCGGTACGCTTCCCTGATTTCTCCCAGGGAGGCTCCTGGAGCGATGCCGAGCACTCTGTAGCATGTATGGCGTCTCATAACATACAAAAATTCTCCGAAAAAATTTAATTTAACGCTTGAAGTATATGTAGAAAACCAATATCGTAAGCTGCACAATAAATATCCCCCACTGTACGAAGAAAAAAGAGGGTTTTTGCGTTTTATGGCGAAAAAGCCTTTGGGTTATCAAAGCTACAGGAGATCCTCCCGCCAAACTGATACCATGAAGAACAAGCTCTGGAATCCGCAAAACAGAAAAAGGAGATATGATTTTGTCGTACAGGAAAAGCAGCAGCGCTCCCACGTTTACGGAAAAAAAATACGAAACAACACCGCTCCAGTTACGGCGAGTACCCCATGTAAAAAGGAGAACCACCACAATAGCACCTATTCCCCCATAAAGAACGTAGGGGAAAGAGATCTTTCTTCCTTTGAAATCTCCGGAGTTTTGTCCGCTATGCAAAATGGAAACTCACCGTCCCTTTTTTCGTCAGATAATACTCACGATTGTCCAGCCCCAATAAAGAAGTATCCATCACCCTTTGAGGAAGATAGTACTTGAGCTTTCCCACATTTTCAACTACAAACTTTTCCTCCTATACTCTACTACAAAAAAGCCTCTTCGTTTTTAAATAAAAAATTATCTTTCATATTTCTTAGTATTTCTCCCCTCTTACTTGCACTCCTGTCAAAGGATGCTTATAATAGCGTATAGTAGATGTATGCGGTATACACGACCTTCGACTTATATCGCCTCCCTGAGGAGATATAAGCAATGGGTGGAAAAAGCGATTTTCCCGCCTGCCGTGTTTGCAAAGAAGGGAGAGGTGCTTATGGCGCTTCTCTCTTTGTCGTATTTGTCATTCTTTGGCGAATGTCGAGTGTTTTCGCAAAAAAGCATGTTGCGCACTTTAATAAGGGGGGATTCTTTTGAAGTACCTGAAGACCTACGCGGACAAGTGTATCGGTTGTGGAAAATGCATGGAAAAATGCTCATCCACATATTTCAAGGAAAACAAAGAGAGCTATTCGAGAATCAAGGTTTCCGTTATGGGAGGATTACCGAACATCAATGTCTGTAATCAGTGCGGCGCCTGTATTAACGTCTGCCCCGTAGAAGCTCTTTACAGGGATAAGAACGGCGTGGTTCGGCTGGACAACAAAAAATGCACTGCTTGCCTCATGTGCGTAGGTTTTTGCCCCACCGCAAGCATGTTCTTTGATGCCGATGCCCAGCCTCAGCCTTTCAAATGCATCGCCTGCGGCCTTTGCGCAAAAGAATGTCCCACCGGGGCCCTTGAACTGCAGAACGGCTAGGTTCTTCCAAGGAGGAGAAAAGAATGGAGAAAATGAATATTCTAAAAGAATGGTCCTATGAGCGTACTCCTATTGACAAGGGATACGTACGTAAGAATCTTTACGTCAATGTGGGGAATCCCAGCATGGAAGTTCGGGATATCTCTCAGGACACTATCGACAAGTTTACCGGCGGACGCGGCTTCGACCTCCATCTGCTCTGGAAGGCCGTGACAGAAGACACGAAGTGGAATGATCCGGAAAACGAAATTGTTATCTCCGGAGGCCCTCTCTGCGGTATTACCCAGTATCCTGGTACGGGGAAATGCTACGCCGCCTTTATCTCTCCCCTCTCTGATCAAACCTACGATAGCAATTCCGGCGGCTACTTCGGCCCGCTTCTTAAGTTTTCGGGTTTTGACGCTATCGAAATTCAGGGGAAATCCAACAAGGATGTTATTGTTTATATCGACGGAGACCAGGGAAAAGTTCAAATAATCGAATCCACCTTCGACGATGTTAACGCCTACACCGTTACGGAAGCTCTTCACGAGTATTTTGCCAAGGATGAGGCGGATAAGATCAACATCTCCGTAGTCTCTGCGGGGAAAGCCGCCGAGACCACCCGCTGGGGCTGCATGAACATGAGCTTCTACGATCCCCGGCGTAAGGTGACTCGGCTGAAGCAGGCCGGTCGTGGAGGCGGCGGAACGATTCTCCGGGACAAAAAAATTGTAGCCCTTGTGGTGAAGTACTCCAACGTTACGGGAACCGAAAATAATCCTGTGGATCTCAAAACCCTCCAGAAGGTTGGGGTAAAACTCCACAAGGAGATCCACGATCTTGATGACAAACAGTGCCTCATGAGAACCATCGGCACGGCTCACCTAAACGAGATTATGGACGAGTACCATCTTCTTCCGGTAAACAACTACAAGTTCGGGCAGACCCCGGAAATTGCAAAAATCCATTCCACAGTCTACAAAAAGCACTTTACTCAGGGTATGGCAGATGGTTGCTGGTATGGTTGCTCCATGGCCTGCGCCAAGGCTGTCGATAAATTCGAAATCCAGACAGGCCCCTGTAAAGGACACGTGGTAACCGTAGATGGCCCTGAATACGAAACAGTAGCAAGCCTGGGGAGCAACGTAGGAGTGTTTGATCCCAAGTGGACCATCGAAGCTAATTTCTATGCGGATCACTACGGGGTGGACACGATCTCCTTGGGTACCGGATTTGCCTTTGTCTGCGAGTGCTACGAACTCGGACTCATTACCAAGGAGCACACCAACGGCCTGGAACTCAATTTCGGTGCTGCAAACGACCTGATGGAACTCATCCATCGTATAGCTGTCGGTACCGACGAATTTGCTCTGGCGGTAGGCCAGGGGATTAAGCGAATGAAAACCATCTTCGCCGAGAAATACGGTGCCGATAAAGATATCATGGAAAAGATCGGCATGGAAGGCCAGGGAGTGGAAACTTCAGAGTACGTTCCCAAAGAATCCATCGCCCAGTGGGGAGGGTACTATCTCACCCTCAAGGGCCCTCAGCACGATGAAGCATGGCTCATCTTCATGGATATGGTGAACAAGCAGCTTCCCACTTTTGAGGATAAGGCGGACGCCCTGCATTACTTCCCCAACTTCCGCACCTGGTTCTCTCTCATGGGACTTTGCAAACTCCCCTGGAATGACGTGGAACCTGTCGACAACTCCTACCGTTACCGTCCTCAGGAAGCCGCTAAGGTGCCTGAGCATGTCCAGAACTATGTGGATGTATTTAATGCTGTGACGGGGAAAAATATCGCTAAAGAAGATATCATCCTTCAGTCTGAGCGAGTCTACAACTTCCAGAGGGTTTTCAACATTCGCATGAAGAAGGGCAATGCGGAACACAATATTCCCATGCGTGCCATGGCACCTGTCTTCTCCGATGAGTGGGATGCCCGGAAGGAATACTACGATGGGAAGCTCAAGGAGCTTGGCATTGATCCCAAAGGTATGCCCACGGAAGAAAAAATTGCCAAACTCTATGAAAAGCGCTGGGAACAGTGGCTTGACCTTAAAAAAGCTGTCTACAAGCGTCGGGGATGGAATGCCAAGGGAATTCCTACAGTGAAGAAGCTTAAGGAGCTTGGCATGGATTACCCCGATGTCGTGGCGATTGTGGAGAAATACAGCCGCCCGGAGGATGAACTCGAATAGGTTCATGATTACGGTAAACGGAGAATCCATGGCCTGGTGGGAGGGTATGACGATTCAGGATATCCTTGACGAAAAGAACTTTACCTTTCGGATGCTAGCGGTATGGGTAGACGACCTGGCAGTTCCTCGAAGTGACTTCAAAAGGTTCAAGGTGCCCTCTCAGGCAAAGATTCAGGTAGTTCATATGATCAGCGGAGGGTAGTGCGGTTTCTCCTGCAAAAAATGTTGGTACGTGGTACATACAGTGCGAGGCGATGGGATGTGTATCTATCCCATCGCCTCGCACTGTATGTGAACGGGGGTAATCCCTAAATTTAGAGCGGTTCTCCTTGTCATGTGACACTATATTAACAGGAGAGCCGGAGCTTGTGTGCTCCCGGTAGCGACATAGTGGTCGGCGAGCGCAGCTTTGCGTCGTGGAGGCCCGGCACTGGCACAGGACGTGCCGGGCCTCAGTCGTGCCACGGATGGCGCGTCTGAGGCGACGGGCCAGAGCAGCAAAGCAAGGGAGCGGTTCGACCACTATCGGAGCAGAGGGGACACACAAGCGGAGGCTCCGTGAAACAGCACGTGACACATTATTTGTGAAACCGCTCTATACCGTAGCGGGCATACTCTTTCGCGCCATGAGCCAGCGGAAGAAGAGGTACCCTCCAATAGAGAGAAGCGCGAATCCTTTAATTTCAGAACTCGGAAGAAATGCTGCAAAGGATATTGCTGCAAGAAGTACTCTCTCTAGCATTCCTATGGAGCGGAAGCACCATCCCTGAGCACCCATAGCAAGCCCCAGAATTCCCATAAAGCTCGCTCCTACAAGCAATATAAGGCTGAAGATCTCCACATTTTGAAGAAGGATAGCCGGCGTGTAGATGAACGTATAAGGAAGAAGGTAGGCCACGAGAGCTATCGATGTGGCGGTTATTCCTGTTTTGGCAGGACTCCCTCCGGCAATCCCCGCTCCCGTAAAGGCAGCAAGGCAAACGGGAGGAGTAAGATCTGCCATAATGCCGAAATAGAAGACAAACATGTGTGCTGCCAGAGGCAATACACCCATCTTCACGAGCGCCGGAGCGATAATAGTACTTGTCACAATGTAGTTTGCGGTTGTGGGAAGCCCCATCCCCAGCACAAGACAGGCTACCATGGACATAATAAGGGTAGGGAGAAGCTTCCCTCCTGCAAGTTCAACAATATTGTTCGAAATGGTGAGCCCCAGAGCAGTAAGAGAAGAAGTTCCTACCACAAGGCCCACAAGAGCACAGGCAAGGGCTACTCCAAGAGCCCCTCGAGCACCCTCCTCTAAAGCTTTGAGAATCTCCTGAAAACCCATTCTCGTATGACTCCGTATCATGCTAATGAGCACCACCGTTATAATTCCCCAAAAAGCCGCAGAAAGGGGGGTATAACGGCGAAGGAGCATAAAGATGATCACTATAAGAGGCACAAGGAGATGTCCATCCTGGGTAAAAACATCCTTAGCTCGGGGAAGCTCGGAAGCGTCGAGACCTTCAAGATTACGTTTCTTTGCCCGGATATGAACATTCACGAAGAGAGCTGCGTAGTAAAGTGCTGCGGGGATAATAGCGGCAGCCGCGATGGTAAGATACGAGATCCCTAAAAACTCGCTCATGATAAAAGCTCCTGCCCCCATGATAGGAGGCATGAGCTGGCCGCCTGTAGAGGCACAGGCCTCTACAGCTCCCGCATATTCAGGTTTGTACCCGACCCGCTTCATGAGCGGGATCGTAAAGGCCCCTGTGGTGGCAACATTAGCCACAGAAGATCCGTTGATGGTTCCAAGAAGACCCGATGCTACAATGGCCACCTTGGCGGGACCTCCGGGAGTACTTCCCGCTACGGCCAAAGCAAGATCATTAAAAAATCGGGCTCCTCCACTCCTGGAAAGGAAGGATCCAAAGAGGATAAACATAAACACGAAAGTGCTGGAAACCCCGAGAGCGACGCCGAAAATGCCTTCGGATGTGAGATACATGTGCTGTACAATGCGAGAGATGGAATATCCCCGATGCATGAAAAGTCCCGGGAAATAACGTCCGTAGTAACAATAGGCGAGAAAAAGCAACGCAAGAAAGGGAAGAACCTTCCCTACAATACGCCGTCCCGCTTCAAGCACAAGGATGATGGTAGCAATGCCAAGGTAGATCTCGTACGAGAGAGGCCGAGCCCCCCGATTTGCAATATCTCCAAAGAAAAAGACGATGTACGCAGCTCCTATTCCGGCAGCGCAGGCTAGGACCCAGTCATACCAAGGCGTACTTGTGCGGCTTGCATTTTTTGATGCCGGATAGAGGAGAAAAACCGCCACAATGGCAAACATAAGGTGTACTGCTCGATGAATAGAGGTGGGAAGCAGTCCGATCCCGGCAGTATACAGATGAAAAAGGGACATGGCGATAAGCCATCCGGAGACAAAAAAACCCTGGAATCCGGAAAGGGTTCGGTACCGGCTTTCGACATCATATTTCTCTACAAGCCGCTGAACATCCTCTTCGGAAACGGCCTCCACCACATTGTGATGTTGCAATTGTTGCTCTCCCATGAATCTTTCCTCCCTTATGATGCAAACTTCCAGACATAAAAATGCGGGGGTGGCAAAGAGCGCCGCCCCCGCATAGAGGATACGCTAGATTACTTTATGGCGCCGACTTCTCGGTAGTATTTCTCTGCACCGGGATGTAGCGGAATAAGAATATGCCTTACGTTTTCGGGAGTCATACTCTCCAGCCTTGCAGAGACGGCAAGGATGTCATCCTTATTCTCAAAGATAGCTTTGGTCATCTGATAGACAAGATCGTCATTCACGCTGTCCTTGATAGCCACGATGTTCCAGCTGGCATAGGTTTTTACAGGATCCGGCTGATCCTTGTAGTATCCTGCGGGGATCTCGAAAGGCACCCAGTAGGGGGTCTCTTCGACGACCAGAGCAATCAGCTCATCCGGAATATCAATAAAATTTACCAGTCCCAGAGTAGTGGCTTCGACAACTCCCGCCATACCGAGAGAGCCTACCATGATGGCAGCGTCGATGCGCTTGTCTCCAAAGGCCCTTCCTGTATCTCCTACTCCAAGATTTTCAGGCTTTATATCTTTTTCGGGATCAATCCCCGCAAGCCGAAGAAGCTGTTTGGCGGTTACTTCCGTGCCGCTCGCCACAGCACCGATGGAAACCCGCTTGCCCCGCAGATCTTCCACGGAGTTGATGCCGCTTCCCTTAGCTGCCATAAGCTGAATGGGTTCGGGGTAGAGGGGGATCAGAGCACGGATATACTTCTGAGGATCTCCTTCGTATCTGCCCTTGCCCATGTAGGCATAGTAGTAGAGACCATCCATAAAGCCGAGTTCTGCCTCAGAATCTGCAAGAAGCTGGATGTTGTTTACCGTACCGCCGGTGGACTGCACGCTCACCTGAATACCCTCGATGCTGCTGTTGCACACCTTTGCCATAGCGGCTCCTGCGGGATAGTACGTCCCGCCAGTACTTCCGGTGCCGATATTCAAAAATTCTACCGCAAAAGCTCCCGTAGCCAGACCAAGAAGACAGACCGCCGCGACAACCGTTCCAAAGAACTTGCACTTTCTCATACAACAAACGCCTCCTCTGCATATTTTTACAGCACCCTTACATGGTACTGTTTTCACGAGATACGGTCAATAGCTCCCAGAGAGCGAAAGAAATGTTTCTTTCCATAAATATTTAGGTCTGTATGGATTGCCACTCTTTTTGACGCTACAAGGGCATCATAAAGACTTTTTCAGTCTCTCTCCGCCTTTCTGTATACAATATTCCTTCCTCCAAAAAATCCGAAGAAACTCTTGGCAGAGCCTCTTCGGATTCAAAAGGAGAAAAGGGAGATATAGCATAGTTTGACGCTGCAAACGGATTTTTTCAGAGTTGCGTGTGGATATAGTTCTGTTTCCCCGGGTCTATGCCCCTTCCTCGACGATCTTGAGAGCGTCCTTCATGGGATGCATGGTCTCCTCCGGGAAAGGATGCACCTGCCGCCATGTCTTTACAGAGGTTCCCCAGATTTTGATGAATCCCACAGAAGCTCCGTGATCGAAAGAGTCGGCATCGGTATAGGTAGCGAGGTTTTCGTTGTAGATAGATTTGGGAGATTGCAACCCCACCACTATAGCCTGTCCCTTGTAGAGCCGCATCCGCACAGTTCCGGTGACGCTCTGTTGCACATGATTAAAGAAACTGTCAAGAGCTTCCTTGAGAGGGGAGAACCACATGCCTTCATAGGTTAGCTTGGCGTATGTCTTCTCAAGCTCCGTCTTTCCCTGAAGAACATCTTTGCTGAGAGTTAATGTCTCCAACGCTTTGTGTGCATTGATGAGAATCGTTGCCCCGGGGCATTCGTACACCTCCCGGCTCTTAAAACCTACGAGGCGATCTTCGATCATATCGATCCGTCCGACTCCGTAGGTTCCACCAATCTGATTGAGCTTTTCGATAATTTCTACACCATTCAGAAGCTCTCCGTTGACCTTTGTGGGAATTCCTTCCTCAAAATCAATTTCAAGATACAGAGGCGTATCCGGAGTTTCCCAAGGCTCTTTCGTTATTTCAAAAGCATCTGCAGGGGGTTCATTCCAGGGATTTTCGAGAATTCCACATTCGATGGCACGCCCCCACATATTTTCGTCGATGCTGTAAATCTTGGACATATGATTCTGTACGGGGATATTGTGTTTTTTGGCGTACTCCACCTCCGCTTCACGGGAAAAATGCCAATCCCGTACGGGAGCCAAAACCTGAAGTTCCGGATCAAGGGCGTTTACGCAAACCTCAATGCGCACCTGATCCTGTCCCTTTCCGGTGCAACCATGGGCCACTGCCACAGCGCCCTCCTCCTTGGCAATCCAGGCGAGATATTTCGCAATAAGCGGCCGAGAGAGGGCAGAACTCAGGGGGTATGTACCCTGGTACATGGCATTCGCTTTCAGAGCAGGCCAGACAAACTTCTCTACGAAGTCCTGCCGGAGATCCATGACATAGACGCTGCAGGCACCAGTCTTTTCGGCTTTTTCCTTTACTCCTTGCAGATCTACCACGCTCTGCCCCACATCAGCAGTAAAGGTAACTACATCATATCCCTGATCCTGGAGCCATTTAATGGCCACCGAGGTATCCAGTCCGCCACTATATGCGAGAACAACCTTTTTCTTTTCTTTCGTTTGCATGATTCTTCCTCCTCCGAAGGCATCTTTATAAATTTTAATCTTTTAAATATACACAAAAAAGCCCGCCCCCTCTTAGGGACGAGCTTTTGCCCGCGGTGCCACCCCTCTTGACGAAATTTTTACACTCCGCCCTCTCTTGATTCACTCAGGAGAATCACTCCCCCTCCTACTTGGACAAAAGTCCTTTCTTCGGAGGGAGGCTCAGGGGTTCTATCGTAATGTACTGTCGCCGGGAAACGCTTTCAGCCTAGGGCATCTCCTCTCTGTTGACGATGATGTACACACAACTCCCCGTCATTGCCCCTATGGGTGCAACAACACGTCGTCGCATTTCATTACATCGTCGTCGAACACGGATACCCTTCACGCCGCCCAGCTCCTTTCAAAAAAACTATCCTTGAAATCACATTGCAGGAGATTGTACCACCTATTTCTGTCTTGTCAAGTTCAAAATTTCAAAAAATATGCATCAAGATTTCAAGCTTTACTCCGAGGATTTACGAAAGGCCCTTTCGCTTTCTGCCATGCGAGCCTGTTCCTCCAGAAGTCTTTTCCGGGCTTCTGCCTGGGTAGCATCAATTTTCGCTTTTCGTGCCCTGTCTTCTGCCTGACGTTGCCATGCTTCCGCTTTTGTGGCGGCGTCGTTTGCCTTTCGTGCCAGATCTTCCGCATGCTTCTTTTTGTTCATGGCAAGGGCCACAGCCTCTTCTGCCTGTTCTACCTGACGAAGAGCTTCATTCCGTCGGTTTGTAAGCTTGGCAAGTTCTGTTTCTACCTGGTGAATTTTATCTTCTGCCTTTTTTACCTGGTCCTGGGCACGAGAAGAAGCTCGAGCTGCCCGGGCTTCTTCTTTCTCTACCAGATCCCGGGCCTCCTGAAGGGCGTTCTGGGCTTTGGCGAGCTGATCCTGGGCCTGACTATAAGCAGCTTCAACCTTCTGAATCTGTTCCATGGTCTGCCCTATGGCCTGCTTGGCTTTTTCCTCCGCCGTCTCGGCTTTTTGGATAGCCTCAAGCTCTCTCTCTTGGGCACTTTTTATGGTGTACTCCATCTGGCTCAAGAGGTGCCGAGATGAGGCCGTAGCTTCCTCCGCATCGGTTTCGACCCTTTCCCGACGTTCCTCAGCTTCCTTGGCGGCACTCTCTGCTGCATTGGCACGGGAGAGCGCCTGGGAGGTCCGCTCCTCCGCTTCTCCCGCCTGATCAAGCATCTTTGCAAGCCGTTCTTCTGCTTCCCGACAGTGCATCTCCGCCTGACGGCTCCGTCTTTCTAGAACCTCCAGCTCTTTCTCTTTTTCAGAAAGGGTCTCTCTGACGATTCTTTCTCGCTCTTCCTGATTGCGGCAGAGTTCCAAAAGTTCCTTTACCTTTTTTTCAGTTTCAGCTTTTCGCTGCTCAAGTTGACGAGTCTCAGATTGAGCCTGAGCGGCCTCACTCTCAGATTTTTCCTTCATGAGCTGAGACTGCTCACGCAAGGTCTCTGCCCGGGCAAAGATTTCTTCTGCGCTCCGCAAGGATTGGCGAGCGTCCCGGGTACGGCGTTCGGCCTCGGCCTCAATCTCCGCCACAGCTTTTTCCGCAGAAAGCCGGGCCCCCTCAATTTGAGAAATCAGCTTCTGAAGAGATTCCATGCGTTCCCATATCCTTATCATCACCGCAGGAGCCATATTGGTGTTTTCCGCAGGGTCTTCAAGTTTTTTCGTCATATCGTCCATAATGTTCTGAATCACTCCCAATAATGATACGCTCCGGCACGGAAGCCATAAACCTTTTGCGAGGACATCATATCTCTAGGATGTCTCTGATCTGTTCCAGGCTCGGATAGTGTGTAAGGTCCATGTGAACCGGGGTTATGGAGACATAGTTGTGCGCCACCGCCCAGACATCTGTCCCTTCCACAAGGTCATCTTCAGGTTTGCCTGCTATCCAGTAATAAGAATTTCCCTTGGGATCCTTGAGACGATGAATTTTATCCTCGTAAAAACGCACTCCTTTCCGGGTAATCTTGATCCCCTTCAGATCCTGCAAGGGGACATTCGGAACATTAATGTTGAGAAGGACTCCTTTGGTGAGATCCTGAAACGAGAAGGATTTCTTTTTCAGAAGATCACGAACTATGATAGCAGCAGTTTCGTAGTAATGTTCCTTGTCTTCCGCATTAATGGCCAGAGAGACAGCTATCGCTGGAAGGCCGAGGAGAGAGCCCTCCATCGCGGCAGAGACCGTTCCTGAATAGGTAAGATCATCTCCCAGGTTTGGGCCTCGATTGATGCCAGAGATGACGATCTCTCGTTTTTCTCTCTCTTCGAGAACCTCCAGGCCCAGAGCTACGCAATCTGAAGGCGTTCCATCGCAGGCATAAATCCCGGAAGAAAATTCATAGGGTCCCGCGTCCACGGACCAGAGGCGTAGCGGTCTGGTGAGGGTTATGGCGTGCCCCACACTGCTACGTTCTCGATCAGGAGCACAGACCACCAGATCATATTCTTCGGGAAAGAGCATATTTCCCAGAGCGGCAATACCCGGGGCGAAAATCCCATCATCATTGGTAAGTAATATACGCACAAATACCCTCCATTGGCATAAAAAGTCTCCCTATTTTCCGCAGGGGCTTTCGGTTCACCGCAAAAAACAGTCTACAACCACCCCGGAAGCACGAGACGAGAGAAAAAGAGAATGAAAGGGCGCATGATAGCGGGGAGAATGTTAAGAAGAATGAGCCCGAAGATGATAAACATGCCGTAGCGCTCCATCCAAAAGTATACCCGCATCATGGAAGGAGGGAGAAGCACATAAAGCACCCGAGAACCGTCCAGCGGAGGGATGGGGAGAAGGTTGAAAACCGCCAGGCCGATGTTGATGTACACCATGAGAAGCATCACCATAAAAAGGGCTCTGTTCATGAGAAAAAGTGAAGGGAAGAGCCGCAGCAGCATCCCCACAACGAAGGCGGTAAGAAGATTGCCTCCGGCTCCTGCAAGGGAGACCAGTATCATATCCCGCCGGGGATTGCGAAAATAGCGGGTGTTGATGGGAACTGGCCGAGCCCAGCCAAAACGGAAGACAAGAAGCATAATGGCCCCGATGGGGTCGAGGTGCTTCAGAGGGTTAAGGGTAAGACGGCCCTGATTTGCTGCGGTGGGATCCCCCAGTTTATACGCCATCCATCCATGACAGTATTCGTGAAAGGTGATAGCCCAGAGAACCGCCGGGAGACTCAGTAACAACTCACTTATCTGTGGAAAATGCATGGTTTTTCCTGCCTTTCGGATGAATATGGTAGTGTTCATGCTGGTGTTCTAAAATCCAGGCGATTTCATCTTCTCGGGTCTCCACATCTCCCTCAAGCCGAGCCAGAAGAAGCCCTCTGAGAAGAGAACCGATGTGGCACCCCCGGATTATTCCCAGATCTATAATATCTTTCCCTCCCAACATGGGATGAATTTTCTGGAGCCTTGTAAGATACAGGAGGAGGCGGCGCCGAACTCGCCAGCGAGAGGTAGCAGAAGCCCAAAAAAGAGAGGCCAGGGATTCTTCCTCCGAAAGAAGTTCGTATATGAAGGAGTTGCTGCAAAAAGCGCTTCCTCCGAGGTCGTGCTCCATCCTTCCGATATCATCAATCATGTTGCGCAGAAGGCCGGATTCTCGATCGTTGAGGCTCAGCCTTCCGCAGACAGAGAGACACGTTTCAAAGGGAGAATCGTATAAAAACGCCGCAAAAAACGCAAGCCAAAGATCTTTTCCAAAATCGGGAAGATCCTTTCCCGCCCATCGGAGTATGGCTGAGATGCGTCGCATAGCTTTTCGGGAGATGTCTCCGAAGCGAACTCCCGAGAAAAGAATCTTCCAGACCCCGAGATCCCAAAGACGTTCCACCGCACGAAAAGGGTTTTTTTCGCGGAAGAGAAGTTCAATTTCACTTCGCAGCCTCACCCCCGAGAGTATCGTAAGAAGCCCTCCTCGAACAGAGTTTTCGAGAAGACGCAGGGTGTTTTCTTCGAGTTGGAAGCGAAGTCGCTGCTCAAGACGGACGCCACGAAGGATACGGGTAGGATCTTCTACAAAACTTAGATTGTGAAGAACCCGAAGGGTTCGCCTCTGAAGATCCCGGCGCCCCGCAAAATAATCAATCAGGCACCCCCATCCTTTCTTGTTAATGCGTATTGCCATAGCGTTTACGGTGTAATCCCGACGGTAGAGATCGTGTTTGAGAGAATCCGTACTCACCGATGGTTGTGCTACGGGATATTCGTAAAACTCTCTTCGCGCGGCAGCCACATCCACCTTGCGATTTCCAGGAAAGATGATGGTTCCCGTGGAAAAACGGCTATGCACCGCCACGCGGCATCCGTCGGAACGCCAGGATTCAAGAAAGGCCACCGCATCGCCTTCAATAACAACATCCACATCCTCTGAGGAGACCCCAAGGAGAAGATCGCGGACAAATCCTCCTACCACATACGCTGCACTCCCCTGGGCATCTGCCCTGGCCCCAAGACGCTTAAGCAGAACCGTTACCCAGGGGGCAAGACGGTCTGCCAGGAGGGAAGAAAGATCCTCTTCCCAAAAACGGTTGTTTTCAAAGGTGCGCTCCTCTTCGGGAAGGGATGCGGGATAGAGGGCCCGAAGCAGATCTGTACGCGTAATAATACCCCGGAGAATCTCCTTTTCTACTACGGGGAGCCTTCCGATGTTATGAAAAACCATAAGACGATGGGCCTCTTCCACAGAGGCCGAGGGCGAAACCGTGAGAGGATTTTCTGTCATAAAATCCTCTACCGGGACGCTCCCCAAACCGTGCAGCTTTGCCTTATCAAGATCCTTCCTGGTAATGATACCTAAAACCCTGTGGTTTGACACCAGGGGAATGGCGGAATGACCGTAGCGGAGCATCACCCGGTACGCTTCATCTACCGCCGCCTTGGCGGAAAGCACCATCACCGGACTGCTCATGACATCCTCTACAAGAAGTCTCGGCAGGATTCGGGAGAGAAGACGGTTCTCCAAATCATGACAGATCTCTTGAAGCGAACCATCAACCACTGTGGCTGCCGCAGCCTGGGGATGTCCTCCCCCTCCCCAGGGAGCAAGAAAGTCACCCATGTGCAGCACCTTCTCTCGGCTTCGTCCCACGACATAGACCCGGCGGTCCATACGTACCGCTGCAAGAGCTACATCTGCATCAAAGTAATCCTTGAGCCGGTGTACGAAAAGGGAGAGCCCCTCTATATAGGTAGCGCTTTCCCCTTGGGCTATGACAATCCTGGCTCCTCGAAGAAAGAACTCCCGGGCGCTCTCAAGAAGGAGGTCAAGCAGCACCTGCTCCGGTCCCTGAAGAAGGAACTCCACGTGAGTGGGAACCATGGTCAGATCTGCCCCGTACTGCTCTTTAAGAATCTTTACAGCCTCAAAGTCGCGAGAACAAGCTCCTCCAAAGGTGAGCCCTCCGGTATCTTCATAGATCCCCATGGCAAAGAGCGTCGCCTCCTGAGGGGAGATGGGAATATTTTTCACCCGCAGAAGCTCCACCAGAAGCGTGGTAACCGCCCCTACCGAGGCGATAACCTCTTTTTCTGTAGGGAGGGGATCTTCCGAGGGGGGGTGATGGTCGTAGACGTGTACCGGTACGGAACGCTCCTCCACAAGAGCACGGAAAGGGCCGATACGGCCTAAAGAACGCACATCCACACAGACGAGAAGAGTCACATCGGAGAAACAGACCTTTTTGGGGGTAAGCACTTTCCATCGAGAAGCGTACCGCTTGAGATATTCACGAACGTTTCGGGTGGCGGAGCCGGAAAAGGAAAGTTGAGAGGGGCCATAGAGCTTGGAGGCTGCCACCATAGCTGCGAGGGAATCAAAATCCGCTCCTATATGGCTCGTAATGAGAATCAAGGGCATACCTCCACAATTTTCTCGAGAATCTCCAGCTCCATTCTTCGAGGAGAGAGAGCCCGAAGTCCCCGCCATGGATCTTCCCCATCCCGTTCTTCCTGGAGGGTCTTCAGGATATGAGGAAAATGCCTCTCCAGGGAAAGCCAGGAGAGAGAGAGCGTATCTCTCTCAAAGCTTTGCCTCTCAAGATGAAAAAACGTCCCCAGGCTACGCGATTCCAGGATACCCCGAACCCTTGTTATCCTTTCGAGGGAAGAGCAGCTCCATGCCATCTCCACCACCGAAGCCATGGCCTGGAAACGCTTTCCAAGAATCCTTCCAGCCTTTGCAAATTCTTCGCGGGAAGCGCTGTTTTCCAGCACTATCCGGGCCAGGGAAAGGCGTTCTTCCCGTTGGAGCAGATGGGATTCCATCATAGCAAACCACTCCCCGGATTTCCCACGCTCAGCATTTCGCTTGAGCTGCTCCTCTCTTCTGGCAGTTACGTACACCGTAACATCTGCCCACCAGGGTACACCTCTTTCAAAAAGCAGAGGAATTTCTGCCACAAACCACCCCCGGCACTCTCTGTAAGCATCATCAATTCGTTCTTCTACCAGAGGATGTATCATTTCGCAAAGATGCCGGTATTCTTCAGAATTTGCAAAAGCCCGAGCGCAGAGAAGATCCTTTCGCAAGGCCTCGTTCGAATCGAAGAGATCCTCCCCCCATCGTCCCTTCGCAGCGGAGCGAAGGGGTTTGTGAGCATTCCAGAGATCTGCCACCACCTCATCCGCACTGATTCTCAAAGCCCCCATGGAGCCCCAGAGGTGTGCGAGAGTCGATTTACCAGCTCCGATATCCCCGGTAAGGGCCACGGCGAAAACCATGCTCTTCCTTCCTTCTCCGATCGTCGGCAGTGCGCAGATCCTCGGGAATTTCCCACAAAAAGCGGGAAAATCCGTTGAGCTGCATGGATCCAAAAAGAGTGCGTCCGCGCGCCCCAGAAAGATAAAGCCTCTCCTGAGCCCGAGTCATCCCCACATAGCAGAGACGCCGCTCTTCCTCAAGCCCCCCATCTTCTTCCAGCGCCCGGGCGTTAGGAAAGAGGTTTTCCTCCATCCCCACGAGAAAGACCACGGGGAACTCCAGTCCCTTGGCGGCATGAAGCGTAAGCAGGGAGACCGCTTCCTCCTCCTCATTTAGACGTTCCAAGTCTGTGAAAAGAGAAATTTCCTGCAGAAACTCCTGTACCCCTCCTCCGGAGGAGCTTACCGAAAGAAGTTCTCGAACGTTTTCCATCCGTTCTTCACCGTTATCCGGTTCCTTTTGCAGAAGATATGCTTCGTATCCCATGTCATAAAGCACATAGTCAAGAGCCGCTCCAAGAGAATCTTTTCGCTGGGCAAGCTCCTGCATATGGCGAGCAAACTCCCTGAATCCGGCATCCGCTTTTCCTCGAAGTCCCGCTCCCTCCCGAGAGAGAAGAGACCACACTGCCTCAGGGGAGAGATCTTTTAGAGAGAACATAAAGGCTCCCAGAGTTTCGAGGCTTTTCTTCCCCAGCCCTCGGGAAGGGATATTCGCCACCCTTTCGAGAGAGGGCATATCCAGAGGATTACAGGAAAGACGAAGGAAGGAGAGCACATCCTTTACTTCGAGGCGTTCGTAAAAGGCGGTGCCCCGGACAACCCGATAGGGAATGCCGCGCTGTAAAAGGGCCTGCTCAACCCCCCGGCTGAGTGCATTCATCCGATAGAGAACCGCCATGTCCTGATAGCGAAAACCCCGGGAGAGGAGATTTTCGATCTCCTGAGCCACAAAGAAAGACTCCTCACTCCCCGAAGAAGCCAGGAGCATGTGAATGGGCTCACCTCTCCCCTGGGCGGTCCAGAGGTTTTTCTCTTTCCTCTCCGTGTTATTACGGATCACCGCATTGGCACCCTCAAGAATGATACCGGTGGAACGGTAGTTTTGATCAAGAGTCACCACCCGGGCCCGGGGGAAATCCTGCTCAAAGTTGAGAATCATGCGCATATCCGCACCGCGCCATCCGTAGATGGACTGGTCCGGATCTCCCACCACCATGAGCGAAGCCCGATCTCCCACGAGTCTCTTGAGGAGAGAATACTGTATAAGATTAACATCCTGATATTCATCTACAAGAACCCAGGAGATCCGGCTCTGTTCGTACTCCAGGATCTCTCTCGAAGATGTAAGGAGATAAAGGGGGAGCGTGAGAAGATCATCAAAATCGAGCGCAGACTGGCGCTTCATCTCGTGATCGTAAGTCCGGTATATCTCAAAAAGCTCCTCTTCTCCTTCGTAGAACCCCCGGATCTCCTCGCCAGGGAGGGTGCTTGTCTTAAGCCGGGAGATATACTCCCCCATCTTGCGAAGATCCCCCCGCTCCGCCTTGAACCCCTTCTCTGCGGTGATCTTCTTGAGAAGTGTGCGAATATCTCCGGGGTCGAAGATGGTGGTGTTCGAAGCATATCCCAGTGGGAGAAGGGCTTGGTGGTGACGCCGGAGAAAGCGAAGCCCCCAGGAGTGGAATGTGTTGATCTGAAGCCCCCGGAAATCTCGGGGGAGGAGCCTTTCCAGACGCATCTGCATCTCTTTGGCGGCCTTGTTCGTAAAGGTGACTGCGAGAATATTCCAGGGATTTTCCCCCTGTTCCAGAAGCCAGGCAACCTTGTGCGTAAGCACCCGGGTCTTCCCGCTCCCCGCCCCTGCAAGCACAAGAAGGGGACCCTCGCAGTAGCATACCGCCTCCCGCTGGGGAGGATTCAGCTTCTCAAGCAAGGGGGAACTCATGATGAACCCTTCTGCCTCTTAGCATGACACCATTCGGAAAGAATCTCCATCCAGGCGTTCAAACCATCCCCGGAGGGAGCGCAAACTTCAAGGCAGAGAGTTTTTGGATTAAGGAATTTCACATCTTCCCAGAAACGGGCTTTATCGAAGGAGATGTGGGGGAGCAAATCCGTTTTAGTAAGGATCACTACCTCGGAGAGGGTAAAAAGGTGTGGGTATTTCAAGGGTTTATCATCCCCTTCGGGAACACTCGAAATAGCTATCTTCCGATCCTCTCCGAGATCGAACTCCGCAGGGCAGACTAAGTTCCCCACATTTTCAACCACCACAAGATCCAGATCATCCAGGGAAAGCTCTTTCAAGGCTCGTTGCACAAGCTGGGCCTCCAGATGACAGAGCCCCTTGGTATTTATCTGTACCGCAGGAACCCCGGAACGACGAATCCGCTCCGCATCCCTTTCGGTGGCAATATCCCCCTCCACCACTCCCACCCTCAGCTGCAGTTTCGAGAAGGTGTGTTCCAAAAGGGTAGTCTTTCCTGCTCCGGGGGATCCGATACAGTTCAGCATCACTACCCCTCGTGCGGCAAGATCTTTGCGGATTCCATCTGCTATACGCTGATCTTTCTCAAGGATGGATCTCTTTACGGGAACGACTTTTGGCATTATTGAAGCACCTCCACCGATACAATCTCCAGCTCTTCTCCCCCGGAAAGAACGCTCTCCAGAGAACCACAGAGAGGACAGAGACGGCTCCCCGGTTCCCCCTCCCACTGATGCCCACAGGTTTCACACTCCCAGACCGCAGGAAGAATCTCCAATTCCAGAGAACTTCCCTCAAAAAAAGTCCCCTCTGCACACAAAGCGTAGCAGGAAGTGAGGATTTCCGGAACTACCTGGCGAAGAGTCCCCACCTGAAGATGAACCTTTATCGGAGGAGGCCACTGTCCTTCCTCCGCAAGCTCCTGGAGGAGATCCAGAAGGTGAGAAACCAGAGAGTATTCGTGCATGACCCTAACACTCCTTCTCAATGCGGACGCGGACAAAACTCTCCGAAAACGGAACCCCATATCCCGGGCTTACCAGAGGATCTGTAAGAGAATTTATCCGAGAACCGCCCTGCGGTACAGCACAATACCCCGAACCCATCCGTGGATCTATCAAAACCTCGCCGGAAATTCCGCAAGGATTTTTTGAATTCCAGAGACGAACCCTTGATCCGGAAGACAGGCCAAACCTTTTAGCGTCCTCTGTGGAGAGAGAGATGGGAATACGCTCTTGTTCGGGAAGATCCCAATTTTGACCGTTAATATACTCTCCCACATGGCAGGTTATCAGACGAAGCTCCTCCGAAGAGTTCAGGCGCTTTACCGGCTCCTCAAAAGGGTGTGGGGAGGGGAGCCTAAGAGGAAGTTTGGCGAAAGAGGAGGATTCCTCCCAGAAATTTTGTTCCCTCCAAGCATAAACCGAAGGATGGATTTTTTCCATATCCGTGCGCTCTAAAAGCAGAGAATCCATGGAATGCCGCAGTGCCTCAGGGCTTAAGGAGAGCCCAAGAGTTTTTCTAACCCCTTCAAGAATGGCAAGATCCCCAAGGCACTCCCCTGGGGGAGGAAGAATTGCCTCGGTGCGGCAGAGGAAAGAATGCCCATAGGAACCCCGCCAATCCGGCCCCTCTTCAAAAAAGAATGTTGAGGGGAGCACCAGAGAACAGCATCGGGCAGTTTCCGTGAGAGTAACATCCAGGCAGACAGAAAACGGGAGGTTTCGGATAGCCTGCGCAATATCCCCTCCTCCCGGGGCCTGCTTTACAGGATTGGCACAGAAAATTCCCAGGGTGTGCACGGGAGGTGAAGCCTGAGCAAGAGCATGCCAGAATTGGGATTCCGGAAAGGAGCGCTTTGAGGAAGGCTCTTCAAGAAGAGAGGAGGGAAAGAGAGCCATCTCATTCTTTCCAAAAACGAGCCCCCTTCCCGGCGCCTCAAAAGCCCCCAGAAGCACCGCCAGGGCAGCCACCCACCAGCTCTGCGTCTCTCCGTGGAGATACCTCTGTATACCGTACCCCAGACAGTGTGTAACCGGTGCAGATTCAAGAAGCCATTCGTAGAGAGAACAGGCCTCCTCGCGAGAAATTCCTCCTGCAGAAAGAAGCTCTCCCTCCTGAAGGCTTTCGACAAAGGTGACAAACTCTTCCGCATTCGCCACTCTCTGGAACCATCCAGGGAAAGCTTCTTTTTCCCGAAGAAGCTTGTGGCAAAGCCATGCCGCAAGAAAACAGTCCCCTCCGGGGATAACGCTCCAAGATCTATCGGCCCAGGACACAGTAGGGGTGCTCCGGATTTCGAGAACTCCCATGCTCCCCCCCCGACGCCGAAGTTCCCCGGCAAGCGGGACCAAGGAGCGATGATTTTCCACAATATTTTTCCCCCACAGGAGAAGAGATCTTCCCTTCTGCAAGATCTCTTCTCGGGGAAGTACCGGCACCTGGCTAAAACAGTTTCGCAACCCTTGATTTCCCGCAGAGGAACAGAGATTTCCAATGGAAGTAGTGTATCCACCTAAAGCTCCGTGAACCGCAGCGAGAAGGTTTTTGGAGAAATAAAGGGATCCTGCACTGCGGTAGAAGGCGTTACCCAAAGGCCCTCCCCGTTGCAGTCCCTTCTCCAGGGCGGCAGCCCAAAGATCCCAGGCGCGTTGCCAGGAGATGGGATAAAAACTCTCTTCTCCCCGTAAAAGGGGGGTGAGGAGCCGCGAAGGATGATTTCTTCTCGTAAACCAGCGCAATCCCTTGGGACAAAAACCGTCCACCCCAAGATCTTTCTCAAGACGTCGGGTTTGTAACCTATCCGAAGAAACGTCGTATCGAGCCTCCATAATGCACCCCCCGGGACAGTCGTGGGGGCATGCGGCTATTTTCCATTCTTGGGACATGAGGAACCTCCGGTAGCATCAGAACAAAAAAGGGAGCTTTACGCTCCCCTCTCAAAACTCTTTGTACAGGGATCCGGGAATCCAAAAGAGATGGATTCCGAACCGACGCTACTTCTCCGGATGAAGAAGACCGTAGCCGCCTTCGCGCCTGCGATAGACGACATTAAATTCGCCGTCCTCAGCATTGCGAAAGGCAAAGAAAGAATGTCCTAGAAGATCCATCTGCATGGTAGCTTCTTCCACAGACATAGGTCGTATGGGAAAGGACTTTACCTTTACTACTTCCTCTTTATCAGGGCGACCGTCTTCCGGAAGAATGACCGACTCAAGATCAAAGGAAATATCCATATCCTGGGCAAAAGAGCGCATGTGAGAACGATCTTTGAGGGACTCCTTATGTCTCTTTACCTGGCGTTCTATGTTCTTGAGGGATTTCTCAAAGGCCTTCCGCATATCCGGGGCGTAATCCTCACCCCGCATGATAATACCATTCACATTTGACGTGATTTCTACGACAAACATGCCCCGCTTGTGCAGAATTTCCACCTGGGTATCAAGAATCTTTTGAAAAAATTTTTCCAGCTTGCCGAGCTTCTTTTCCATGAGATCTCGAATATCGTCCGGAATTTCGACACCTTTCGCAACGTAACGAATATCCATAGCATCTCCTCCCATCCTTACTTAACTGAGCCCTCGGGATCATTGTACCATCTGGCTCAGTTTCCCACAATATACCCTTCATCTCGCTAGCAAAAGAAATTGGAAAAAACATACCCTTTCGAAGGAATTTGCCGTATACTCTTCTCTAGGGAAACACCTCCCATTCATTCCAGAAAAAGGGAGTATAGCAAACATTTTACATCTTTGAAAGGAGCGAGAAATCCATGAAGTTATCGTTAAGGGCCCTTCAGCTTCAGCCCTCGGCAACCCTTGGAGTAGTCAATGCCGCAAAGGCTCTGGAAAAACAGGGAAAAGACGTTATCTCCTTCGGTGCCGGGGAACCGGATTTCACATCGCCTCCTGGAGCACTCCAGGAAGCCCGTAACGCCATTGATCAGGGGAAAACACATTATACTCCCGCCACAGGAATTCCCGAACTACGGGAAGCGGTACAGCACTACTATGCAGATCGATTTGGTCTGGACTACTCCCCGGGTTCGATTGTGGTGGGTGCCGGAGCAAAGCCCTGTCTCCTCGAAGCCCTAGCATGCATCCTGGATCCTGACGATGAAGCCCTTCTTCTCGCTCCAGCCTGGGTAAGCTATGTAGAGCAGATTCGTTTTCTCGGAGGAGTCCCCGTGGTCGTTGATACGGGATCTACCGGTTTTCTTCCGAATATGGAGATGCTTGAAGAGAAGACTACCCCCAAAACAAAAGTGCTTCTTCTCAACTCCCCCTGCAACCCTACGGGAATCGTCTACTCTGAAGAGGTACTCCGAAAACTCGGCACCTTTGCTCAAAAACACGATCTCTGGATTCTCTGGGATGAAATCTACGAACGTCTTGTATACGGGGATGCAAAACACTGGAACATCCTTCAGGTACTTCCAGAGCTGAAGGAGCGGACCATTATCATCAACGGTGTGAGCAAAGCCTACGCCATGACAGGATGGCGCATCGGCTACGCCTTGGGGCCAGAAGCTGTCATGAAAAAGGTAGCCTCTCTCCAGGGGCACTTTACATCCAATCCCTGCTCTATCGCCCAGTGGGCCGCTCTTGGGGCGCTACGGTACGCTGAAGACGACGTTACACGGATGCACCAGGCTTTTGAAGAGCGACGAAACCGTACTATTGCGCTTCTCTCGGATATGCCGCACATACGTTTTCCTCTTCCCGAAGGCGCTTTCTACGTAATGATTGATGTCCGAAGCTGCCTTGGCAAAAAGCACCGGGGCGTGCTTCTGGAAGATGACAGCTCTTTCTGTACCAGGCTGTTGGAGGAAAAGCTTCTTGCCACAGTTCCTGGAACCGCTTTTCTGGCTCCGGGGCACCTTCGTATCTCCTACGCAAATGCTATGGAAGAGATTGAAGAAGGCATGCGACGCTTCAAAGAGTTCCTTACGGAGATTGAGTAAGCAAAGCGATATTCCAGCACCCACCGATTGTAGCGAAAAAACCTGGGGAAGGCTTTTCTAAAGGCCTTCCCCACCCCGAACAAGACGAAGAACCGCCTCAGCCACAGAAATCACCCTTGCTCGCCGATATATAGAAAGAGCCCCTTTCGGGGCCCCTGTGTGGTGCTTACTCTTCGAGGATTTCCTTCTCCTTTTTTTCGAAAACTTCATCCACATTTTTAATCCATTCATCCGTCAGATCTTGGATCTCCTTCTGATAGAGATGAAGATCGTCCTCGGTGATGGCACTCTCCTTCTCCATTTTCTTGAAGATTTCATTTCCCTCTCGACGAACGCTACGAATTGCTACGCGAGCATCTTCCGCATATTTTTTTACAAGCTTGGTAAGTTCTATACGGCGCTCTCCGGTAAGCTCCGGCAAATTAATCCGGATATTCTCTCCATCGCTCTGAGGGGTTACTCCCAAAGACGAGGCCAGAATGGCCTTTTCAATAGCTTTAAGGGACGTCTTATCCCAGGGGGAGATGAGAATCTGTCGAGGTTCCGGAACATTCACAGTCCCCATCTGTTTGAGGGGAGTCATGGTACCGTAATAATCCACTTTGATGTCCTCAACCAGGGCAGGATGGGCCCGCCCTGTGCGTACTCCAAGACATTCTTTCTTAAGGTGCTCCACAGCCTTAACCATCCGCTCTTTAAGATTTTGTACCTCTTGTTTTGGCATAAACGTCACTCCTTCTCCTGAATTTTGGCGACCACCAAGGTTCCTATTTTCTTCCCCTCTACCAGAAGACGTCGCAGATTTCCCGGCTCCAACACGTTAAAGACCACCGAGGGAATCCTGTTTTCCATGCAGAGGGAAAACGCTGCCGCATCCATCACCTTGATTTGGCGTTCCAAGGCCTCCTGATAGGTGAGGGTCTCAAAAAAACGGGCATCCGGATAACGCAGAGGATCCCTATCATATATACCATTCACTTTGGTTGCCTTCAACAGGCAATCGGCACCAATTTCGGCAGCCCGCAGTGCTGCCGCGGTATCTGTGGAAAAATAGGGCGATCCCGTTCCTGCCGCAAAGATCACCACGCGCCCTTTTTCAAGATGCGTGATGGCTCGCCGCCGTATGAAAGGCTCCGCAATTTCCCGCATTTCAATGGCCGTAAGCACTCTGGTGGGAACACCAGTCTGTTCCAGAGCGTCCTGAAGAGCCAGAGCGTTGATTACTGTGGCGAGCATTCCCATATTATCAGCCTGGGCCCGTTCAATACCCTTTACTGCCGCCTGAACGCCTCGAAAGATGTTCCCTCCACCTACAACCATGGCAAGCTCAGTACCCTCACTAATGGCATCCTTGATCTCTCTTGCCATACGATGAACTGTGTCAAACTCTAACCCAAAACGCTGATCTCCCGCCAGAATTTCTCCGGAAAGCTTAAGGAGCACTCTATTATAGCACTTCAAAGACGATTCCTCCTGTTCACGAAAGGGCGAATACCGCCGGATGACAGCCATACATTTTTCGGGAATCAAAAAAATCCAAAGATTTTTCCGCTAAAGGCCCTGCAAACTTTGACGAAGAAGATAAAAGCTCATAGGCTTCATTTCCAGAAGTTACAAAAAGAGCGAGGGAAGCTCCCTCGCTCTTTTTGTAACATTATCTACGATCCGATGGAAAAACGGCTAAACCTTCGAACGATAATATTCTCACCGAGCTTTGCAATCTCCTCGGTAACAAGATCCTTGATCTTTTTATCCGGATTTCTTACATAGGACTGCTCCAAAAGGCAGCTCTCCTCGTAGAACTTCTGAACTCGCCCCTCTGCGATCTTATCCACAAGATGCTCGGGCTTGCCCTGCTCCAAAGCCTGGTTTCTGTAAACCTGTTTTTCCCTTTCCAGATCGTCTCCGGGAACCTCTTCAGGGCAAACATAGAGAGGAGCCGCCGCAGCAATGTGCATGGCGATCTCTTTGCCGAGATTTTTAAACTCATCCGTACGTGCCACAAAGTCGGTTTCGCAGTTGAGTTCAAGAAGAGTACCCACCTTGCTGTTGGTGTGGATATAGCTGAAAACGCTTCCTTCAGAGGCTTCCCGTCCCGCCTTCTTGGCAGCCTTGGCAAGCCCTTTTTCGCGCAGAAAATCCACAGCCTTCTCAATATCTGCTCCTACCTCTGCAAGAGCCTTTTTACAATCCAGAATTCCTGCCCCCGTACGGACACGAAGTTCTTTAATCATTTCCATAGACATAGCAGACTACTCCTCCTTCCAGCCTTTGCGCTCTTCAAGGCCACGCACAGCCAACTGCTCTCCCGTATCCCCATAAGCATCGTGCAGCTTTTCCCGAACTTCAAGGTTCGGATCTACTGCGATACTCTCACCACTGGAGGCGGAATCTCCGTCCTCGGGGACTCCGTCCTCGCCCTGACGCCCCTCCATCATGGCATTCGCCATGATGCTCACCATCAGGCGAATTGCCCGAATGGCATCGTCGTTTCCAGGGATGGGGAAATCAATAACCTCGGGATCACAGTTGGTGTCCACGATGGCAATAACAGGGATACCAAGCTTCCGGGCTTCGAGAACCGCATTCACTTCCCGCCGGGGATCTACTATAAAGAGGGCCTCTGGAAGTTCTTTCATGTCTTTTATGCCAAGCAGATACTTCTCAAGCTTTGCCAGCTGTTTGCGAAGCTTAATGGCTTCCTTCTTGGGAAGGGTATCAAGATCGCCCTCGTCATCCATGCGCTGCAGCTCAAGCATACGATTTACCCGGCTGCGAATGGTCTGGAAATTCGTAAGAAGTCCTCCAAGCCACCGCTGATTGATGTAATGTCCGCGGCACCGAAGTGCTTCTTCCCGAATTGTCTCCTGAGCCTGCCGTTTGGTTCCCACAAAAAGGATATTGCCGCCCAGCTGAGCCATCTCCCGAAGGTGCGACGTAGCCTTTTCCAGCCCCTTCACGGTTTTCTGAAGGTCGATGATGTATACCCCGTTACGTTCTGTGAAAATATAGGGCTTCATCTTGGGATTCCAACGCCGCGTCTGGTGCCCGAAATGCACACCGCATTCCAGCAACTGCTTCATTGATACAACTGCCATAATACGTACCTCCCGTATGTGTGGTTTTTGGATCCCTCCGTGGAAATCCCCTGCCTGAAGAACCCTCTCTTCAGGGCACCCCTCCAGACATCATCCCACGTGTGTGATCAGCGTTGCAGAGTATATCACACCATCGTATTGACCTGCAAGAAAGATTACAGATACAATGGGGGTGTTTGTGCGTATTTCCATAAGGAGGCCAAAGAGGATGATAAAGAAATCCCTGGTACATGATGTTGACACTCTCCCCCAGGACAGAAAAGCCATGCTGAATCGCCTTAAGCGAGTGGAGGGGCAGCTTCGAGGAATCCAACGTATGATCATTGAGGGTGAGCAGTGTCAACCCATACTCGTACAGCTTTCTGCCGCCAGAAGGGCTATGCAGCAAGCTTGCGTAGAGGTCGTTAAGGGATATATGAAACGCTGCATAGCAGAGGGCTCCACCGCTCCTGAAGAAGAGATGGAAAAGCTTGTGCGGGCTCTGGTAGATATGGCTCCCCCCCCTTCGGAGGAAACGCCATAGGTTCTCTTTCCCTCCGCTCGGGAAAGTAAATGCCCGAAAAAAACCCGTCATGAAATGCATTTCCGTAACTCTCCTGGAGAGGAGATCCGGCGTCCTTCTCGGAGATCCTCTCTAGCTTTCCTGAGAGTCCCAGAGATGCTGTACAAACTCCAGCTCTGCTCGCTCCCGCCCCGTAAAGCAGTCTTTGAAAAAACCTTCCCGACGGAGATAGACTCTCCAGCATCCCACAACCTTATCAGTACGCAAATAAGGAAGCAGGCCCCGAAATCTCCCTAAAAGACCTTGGGCTGTGTTTTTCTGTAGAGCCTCTTCCGCTATGCCGAGAAGTCTGGGAAGAGAGAAACGGCTGGGGTAGCACTTTGAGGGGAGATCTCCCGAAACCGGAGGAGAAAAGGTGTCCCAGAAAATTTCTCCGTACCCGATATACGCATCCACTACGATCAATCCCTTTTTGTACTCCCCCTTACCGAGCACTCCCCGAACAAGCACCTCTCCGGGAACAGTAAGCACGGGAAAAGCTACCGCATCCTCCAGACTTTCTACAGGAGAACGAAAAGGTAAATGCCCTGAAAAGGGTCCGCTCCAAGGTTCCACCATGCATCCCTCCAACAATAAGCCCATCTAAGCCCATTTTTATGCAATTCTCTTGCAAGAAAACAATCGGCCCCTTGAGGGGGCTCCAGCACCCCCGTGGCACCCGAAAAGTTCTGCTTACCGTTGCTCCCTTCCGGGCCTGGCGGAGTTCGCAGCATTTCGCCGCACGGGACTGAAACCCCCTCAAGGGGCCGAATACGAGGGGAGTATAGCACACCCCTACCGAGGGAGGCAAGAAAGGCTTTGCCTTCTCTCTGCTTCCTAAGTGTTGAAAGGCCTTCGGCCACCCGAAGATTCAGGTTTTTTTATCAGAGCAAGATTTTCTGTCAAGAGACAGGGAAAATGTCATCCCTGTCCTTTACCATTGCATCATGTCAAACTTCCGCAAAGATCGTTTTCCGTCTCTTTTCCAAAGGGCTCATGCCCAAGATTCGTTTTGTAACTTTTTCTCCAGGGATGATCCGGAGAAGGTTTGTGCCCTGTAGTTTTCTTTTCCCGTTTCGGAGGAGGGGGGCACGTATCTTTTCCCTGAAGGGGAGAAGGAACCAGGCGATATTCCTTCTGGTCCATCTGGTTTGCGCGAATTCCCCATAGAGAACCGTCGAAAGAAGAGACTACCGTAATACTTTCCCCCCTTCTCAAGAGTACTTTTCTGTCCTTCGCATCCTCAAGCTGATATGTGTTTCCCTTCCAGGTGATGTCAGATCCTCCGGAGGCCTTTCTCGTATCTCGCACTCCCAGAACAAGCCGGAGTTTTTCAGGCATTGGGCAGGGGAGAAAAGCCGATTCTTTTTCATTGGCCTCTACCGAAAAAGCTTTGTTGTGGAGTTCCATGTATTCCGGAAGAAAGGCATTTGCCTCTTCCAGGGTTCGTATACCTCGAAGCCGCATTTCCACCACCAGGCGGTGCTGGCACGTTTCCCAGAGTCTTTCGATGCGCCCTTTAGCCTGGGGTGTTCGAGCTCCGATATGCCCTATTCCGAGAAGATAGAGCATGTTCCCGAATTGGGTGAGAGGGGCCTTTCTCCCCTCGATTTCGTCTTCTTCCGAGAGCTTGTCCGTCTTGGGAGAGAGAAATATGGTGTGCCGATCCGAGTAGATCTCCCCGGGAACGCCCCATTGAAGAAGCATCTCCTCAATAACTCTCACGTAGCCTCGCAAACATTCATGCTTCTCGAAATGAAGCCCCACGATTTGGCTCGTAGCATCGTCTATACCCCCGTGAAGAGAGAGCATCCTTCCGGTTCCCAGCCAATCAAAGGGAGAAGCGTCTATCTGAATCAATTCCCCGAGACGCTTTCTTCTCCCCCGACTCTTATATTTCCGGCCAGACCGATGATGACGGGAAAGAGGAATGCCTCGCTCTTTCAAAATCCTTCCGATGCTTTTGGAACTTATACGAACTCCCTCGAAACGTTCCAGAAGCTCCGCCATATGAGCGAGACTCGTGCCGCAATAATCTTCCCGGGCTCTGGAACAAACCAACTCCCGGACTGTTTCCGGAATGGCGTTTGCGGGTTTCCGATTCCGGTTTCCGTGGGACAGGGATGTAATATCGTTCCGTACAACTCTTGCCTTCAGCCGAAAGATTTGCCTCTTGCTCATCCCGAGCCGGGCTGCTCCCTCCGCCGCCGTCATTTCCCCCCTTATCACCCTGTCCATAACCATCGCTTTTTTCGCTTCCTGGATGCTCAAGAAAATATCTCTCCTCATTCCACTATCATGACATGGGGGGTGACATTTTCCCTGTCCCGTTCAGGGGTGACATTATCACTGTCCCGTCACACAGAGCAAGATTTTCTGGACAAAACCCCCAACCTATGATATTACTATTGCCGCAATGGATTTACCAGCCGGAGTGGCGGAATGGTAGACGCAGCGGACTCAAAATCCGCCAGGGGCAACTCTGTGGGAGTTCGAGTCTCCCCTCCGGCACCACGTCAACATATGAAGCTATCCGAGACAGGCCGAAAAGCCTTCGGATAGCTTCTTTATTTTGGGTTCACTATACTCTCTAGCATGCCCCGTAGTTGTGGAAAGATTTCCCGCTTCTATTCCCTATTTACTTGAGCTTGAGCTGAGAATGCAGGGCAAGCAGGGTGGAACTCTGCTCCTGGGTAAGCTCCGCTCCCCCGATCATGGCCAGAGCGATATCTGTAAGCCTCTGGATAACTACTGTGCTGGTGAAAATATTTTTATTAGGAGTTTTCCGCGCCTTAAGATTTTCAAGAGCATGCTGCATTCTCTCGGCTTCCTTATTGCGAACAGCGTTTTTATAGAGCCACTTGCTCGCCGATATGAGAGCCACCTCTGCGCTTAAACAGAGCCATCGGCGCGGAACCTGAGAGCCATCCCTCCGGAAAGAAGCGGCTCTCCCTTTTACTTAGCTAGAAATTACGCATGAATCGTCTCACGCATGGACTTCCCGCCCTTGATAATGATCTTGTACGCCTGTGAAGAAAGACGATCTGTTATTGCCTCGGCGGCGACCGGGACAGGGATCTGATCAGCCATTCCGCGGGCTCGAACTGGAAAGCGACGATGGTCGCCTGGTGGCATTTCTCAACGTACTCCTCCCAGAGCAGCTTCAGGGTGACGTGCTGCTTCGCCAGTTCCGCTGGACGTAGTCGAAGTTGGGCATCTTGAAGGCCCCATCGCGGGATGGTGCGGTGAGCTGTGACAAGCCCTCCGCAACGACGATGTCATCCAAGTTTTCCAGGGTAAGCCAACCCTGATCTTGTGCCCTTCGGAGATACAGCGATACCGTGTTTCTGGATGCCCCCCCCGTACATGGCGGCGGCCTTGCGCTCACTCAAGCCACTGTAAACGGCCCGGACAATGGGGAGAAAGCCTGACAAGGAAATCCCTCCTGAAGATAAATTCTGCATTTTGGCAGCGATTTAATCTTACGGGAGTTTGTCCCGCCTGGCTCTCTGTCAGCACATCGGGTGGCTCTTTGCGGGCGCGCCGATGGCTCTTACACTCCGCGCGGGTGGCTCAGTTTTGCCGTGTTTTGCACTTATCAAACAGTATGTCTTTGTCGGGAAAACGTCGATCCCCAAGCTCTCCTACTGCATAGATGATATTGCGGAGAAGATCTGGATGATTTATCTGGGACACTCCTCGAACAAGGGGATCAATTGCTCCCCTGTAGAGATGCCATGGGAAGAGGGTTCGCCCTCTCTCTAGTTCCCATTCTCCCCACAGCCCAGGCAGCGGCCATCTGTTCCCCCACGGAAGAAGATTCCAAAAATCGCACAGCCTCGGGCACTGCTTCTTTTGAAGGCTCTATCTTGCCGAGAGAATAGAGAACGCTGTTCCCGACCTCGGCGAAAGTTATCCACAAAACCAGTAATAGCAAGGGTTCTTGTGAAAGCGAAGGCACTACATTACCCCCTGGAGGGAATGCAGCGCCTTCGCTTTTTTGTTTTTCTGTTCTTTTTGGAAAGCCTCCCTCCTATGAGACCACAAGGAGGTTTCCGCAGGAGGTGCGGAGAGGTATCTGTTGCTTCTCAGGAGAAAAATTTTGCCCTGGGAGTTTGAGTTTTCTCCCTACTCCTTAGGCATCCCTTCCTGGAAACGGCGGCGATAGCGAGAGAGGGACAAAATCTCCCTCGGGGTGGTGGAATAGGGAATCCCCAGACTCTTAAGCAGCTTCTTCGCATGGGACGAAAGCTTCCGGGGAAAGCGGTAGAGCTTCTTGGTGCTCTTGTCTCGGATAAGGGTGGATCGGATATCCAGAAGAGCTTCCCGGATCTCCCCGGGGCTCATGGAGGCTTTTTGCTGGAGGAGGATTCGCTTTTCCAGATGACGCTGGGCTGCAAAGGTCAGGTACTGCAACGCCACATGCCCCCGAATCCTCGACTCGGTCCAGTGGAAGATGGGACGGATACGGAGGTGGTGCTTCTTGATACGGAAACTCTCCTCAATACGCCAGAGAGACCGGTAATGGGAAAGCACCTCCCAAATTTCCTCCTCGGTGGTGAGGGGCAGAGCCGTGAGAATACCGAAAAGCCCGTCCCTGCGGGCCTCTGAGGCAATCTTCTCCTGATCCAGTTCATAGGAGTGGGCTTTTTCTCCATCCACCACCTTGAGGTATTTATTGCTCCCCCGCTGGGAAAGGAGCTGCTTCTCGGGAATGGTCTTTTGCCTGTTCAGTTTTTTCAGTAGCTTCTCCAGAGACTCTTCCCGATCCCGGGCGTTTTTGGCGGCCCGTTTAGGACTCCAGGTCACCAGAAGGTTGTGTCCATCCTCCCGCTTAAAAACACGGTATTCCAGGGTTTCCTTTGGGCTTTGTGTATTCTTTGTGTTCTTCTCTGCAAGAGGGGTGTAGGTAGAACGATCGAGAATAGCCTCTTTCTCCGAAGCCTTCATGCTCTTGAGCCTTGCCCCAATCACAAAATGCAGCCCCTTCTCCTTGAGTTCCTCAAGTTTGGCACAGGAGAACATCCCCCGATCCGCCGCCACCACTCCGGTGCTTCCGGGATAGCTTTCCTTTCTCCAGGTGGAGACAAACTCCTGAAAGGTGGCTCCCTCCCAGGTTTTTCCCGGAAAGAGCTGGTACCAGAGGGGCAACCCTTCGGGAGTGGTGGCAAGAGCCAGCACCACCTGGGTCTCCTTCACCTTGTTATCCTTACTAAATCCCTTCTGCCGGAGCCCATCCTCCTCAAAACTTTCAAAATAGAGGGTGGTGACATCGAAAAGCATGAGGGTAGGCCTCTCGGGAAAGAGTCCCTCCGAGGAGGAGCGCACCAGCTCCTTCAAGCGGTCCTCTCTCCTGGCCAACGCATCCAAAAGCCGGTAGATCCCGTCCAGAGAGACCTCGGAGGCACAATGTTTTTCCAGCCAGGCCACCATTCCTCGTTTGCTCGAAGGAAAGGCAAGAGAAGCCCCGAGACACTGTTTCAGAAGGTGGTACTTATGGGCATCCCGGGGAGCCCGAGTAAAAAGTTTTCCCAGACCGAAAAACTCGAAGAGGTACTCTGCCGCAAGAAAAGGCCCCTCCACCACATCCTCCTGGTTCTCCAAAGAGGAAGCCCGAAGCATGAGGGAATCCTCCACGGGAGCTTCCACCTTTGCTCTTTCCATCTCCGCCGTCTTTGTCTCGGATTTTTCAAAAAGAGTCTTCTGCTGGGAGGCTGCCTCCCGCCTCTCCTCTTCCAGCTTCTCCATGATCTGGGCAGCAAGGGATTTGAGTTCCTCCATCTCCTTCTCGTCCTGTGCCACACCGATATGCTGGACAATACGCTGGGAGACGGATTTGCCGTGCCGTATGGATTCCACGATCTGGACAGTCTTTCGGGGACTGTTGGGTGAGGACTTCGTTCGGATATACATGTCAAAAATAATACCTCAAAACCTGCGGCATGTCAATAAGTGAAATTACTAGGCACTACAATTTTCAAGATCCTCAAGCATACACAATGAAAAAACGCCAGACCCTACAGCTGCGGGGTTTGGCTTTGGTCTGGCTTATGCGAAGGGGCTGAGTTTTGTAACAAAGTGCCGAAGTCGGGAATATAGGTTGAACAGATAATCGCTCATCTCGTACAGAGATGAGCGATTATCTGTTCAACACCAAGAGATCGCAGAGCGATTTCTGTGCCAGAAGATCATGGGCTCCAGCTACCGAAACTTCACCACCGTAACCCCTACTCCTCCCTCGTGGGCCTCACCCAGAGTGTAGGAGGTTACATAAGGAAGGGCTTTGCATATGCGATGCACCTCCCGGCGCAAAATTCCCTCTCCCCGGCCGTGAATAATAGTTACGGCATCGTATCGCAGGCGGAAGGCCTTGTCGAGATACTGCTCGAGAAGGGGTATCGCTTCATCTATGGTCATTCCCCGGATCATGAGGCTGTTCCCCACCCGGCTTTCTGAATCAGAGATGGAAGTCATGTGAAGGGGCCTGGAGGTATGTTTTTCTGAAGGAGGGTGAGCGAAACGCACCTTGTGGAGGGGTACTTCTATGCTTACGCCTCCCGCCTGTACGGTAACTTTGTTCCCCTTTACCTGCAGGATTTCCCCCTTCACCTTGCTGTCGAGAATCTCCACGTGCATTCCCGGTTCGGGGGAAGAGGAATCTTTAATAACAGACTTGCGGCGAAGTCTTTTTTCCTCTCTTGAATCAATATTTTTCTTGAGTTTTTCCACTTCTCGTTTGGAATTTTCTCTCTCTGCAGGAGATGACCCCTTTTCGGATCGGAAGGAGCGAAGAAGTTCTTTTGCCTTCTCCTCCGCATCCCGAAGCATTTTTCGAGCCTGCTCATCGGATTTACGGAGGATATTCTCTTCCGCATCCTGGAGAAAATCCATCTCTTCCTGTACCTTTCTCTCCCGCTCCGCAAGCTCCTGAAGGGCAGCAAAAAGCTCCTGTTCCTTTCTTTCCAGCAGAAGCTCCTTTTCAAAGAGCCTGTTTTCGGTTCTCTCCAGGGGGTCTGTCTCTTCCTGAGCCACCTCCCGGGCCCGTTCCAGCACCTCTTTATCTAACCCATACCGCTCGGCGATAAGAATGGCGTTGCTCTTGCCGGGAATGCCCAGAATAAGTCGGTAGGTGGGAGAGGCCGTGGCGGGGTCAAACTCCATGCTTGCTGTAGCCACGCGAGAGGCAGTGAGGGCATATCGCTTGATAGGGTTATGATGGGTGGTGGCCAAAACAAGGCTTTTCTTTTTGAGAAAGGCTTCGAGAATGGCAATGCCGAGAGCGGCCCCCTCCTGGGGATCGGTTCCAGCCCCAAGCTCGTCGAGAATGACAAGCGAGCTTTCCGTACTACCCCGAAGCATGGCAGCAATGTTTTTGATGTGGCCGCTGAAGGTGGAGAGGCTCTGGGTTATGCTCTGCTCATCTCCGATGTCGCCGAGAATTTGATCGAAAGAGCCTACCCGGGAGCCCTCTTCGACAGGGGCGGGAAGACCGAACCATGTCAGAAGCACCATTACCGCCACAGTCTTAAGAACCACGGTTTTTCCTCCCGTGTTGGGACCGGTGATAATAACGGCTCTATCCTTCTTACCGCACAGGAGATCTAGAGGAACTGCATGATCTCCCAAAAGCGGATGCCGCGCCTTTCGTATGTCAAAAAAAGAGGGTTTTTCGAGCTGGGGGAGAACCCATCGCTTCTCCTGCATCATGCAGGTGGCTCCGTAGAGAACATCAAGAAAAGCGAGGGTCTCCTCAAGAGCCAGCACAGCCTTTTCTCTCGCCAAAATCGCCTCGGTAAGCTCCCGGAGGATTCTGCGCTCTTCTTCCGCCTCCTCCTGAGCTGCCATGGCAAGCTCATTGTTCAGGGATACCAGCTTGGAGGGCTCCATATATGCGGAATTACCGGAGCTTGAAGAATAGAGAAGAATTCCCGCAAAAGAGGTGACATGCTCTTTTTTCACCAGCACTGCAAAGCGTCCGTCCCGGAAGGAGAGCACCCGCTCCTGCAGTTTTCCGGAGAATCCCGGATCGTGCAACAGGGCGTTTCCCAGAGAACGCGCCTTGGACTGGGTGTGGCGTATCCGTAGCCGAAGCTCCGCAAGCTTCGGGGAGGCATGATCGTAAAGCACTCCATCCGCATCAAGAACCCCAAGAAGAGCGTGTTCCTTCTGAAAATCACGGATTTTCTTTACATACTCCCCCAGATGGGGATACTCCTCCTGCCGCTCCCCCAGAAAGGATCGAAGACGTATACCCAAAGCAAAGGCGTGCTGAAAGTGAAGAAGCTCCTCTCCGAAGAGAAAACCCGACTCCTTCGCTTTTTCGAGAAAATTTCCCAGGGGCTCTACCCCCTCCACCTTGGGGAAACCGCTCTCTCTTTCGGTGCATCTGCGATACTGTAAAAGAATATGATGATGCTTTTCCAGCGCCTCCCACCCCGAAAGAGGCTGCATCTGCGAAAAACACCGTACTCCGAGAGAGGTACGGCAGTAGGGTGCGAAGAGGGCGAGGATTTTTTCGAATTCGAAGATCTCCAGCACCCGAGAGGTAACGATCAATTTCATTCGCTCCTTTCATCCGAAGGGGGAACTTCTTTGTGAGTTCCTTGGGGGGAGAGAATGGAAAAGGAAGTATCCTCTGGGGAAGAATGCTGTGTATCTCCAGGAAAGACTACCCCGTGAGCATCCATGTACTCTGAAATATGAGGCCATACAACGGCAGCAATACGCATGGAACGGCTTTCGATAAACCAGCTTTGGGTAAGGGGAAGACGGATCATCGTACCTCCCATGAAAACGAGAAGGAGGAGCGCCATCCCCTTCACAAGACCCGACAGAACCCCCCCAAGCCGATCCAGGGTTCCAAGGAAGGCAAATTTCACCACAAGACGTATCATTCTGTAGATAAGGGAAGATCCAAGATTAACAGCAATGAATATAACCGCCATAATGACAATGGTTACCACGGAAAGTTTGTCCGGCGGTATGGAACCGCTAAAATATTCTCCCAGAAGGGGGCCAAGCTTCCAGGCCAAAAAAATGCCGCCGAAAAGGCCCACAAGAGAGCATATCTCCCCTGTAAGCCCCCTGAGAAATCCCTTTACACCAAAATACAGAAAAAGGACGCCGAAAAGGCCGTCAAAAAGATCTGCTCCAGACATAATCGCCCTCTACTCGTTCTTTTCTTCGAGAAAGCTCGCACATCTTCTCGAAATGCCATCCAGGGTATAGGCAAGCTGCAAACAGGCCAGAAGCATTTTCTCATCCTGCTTTGCCCCTGAAGGAAGCGCATGCAGCTGCTCTTTAACCATACCCGAAATTCTTGCGAAGGTGGCTTCATCCAACTTGGAAAGGACATGGTACTCCCTTCCGAGAAGGTGGAGGGTGTATCGTTCCTGCCCCTGATCTCTGGTCCCCTTTTTTTCCATAATGCCACTCCCCAATCCGCTCAAAAGGCTCTTCCTCCCGCAGGGAGATCCCGCGGGAGGAACCCCGAAACGACGTTACTCAAGCGTGAGATATCTTTTCAAACCGTTCTACGAGATTTTTTATCTTTTGTTCCACCTGTCCCTGTTCTTTGAGAAGGTGCATGGCTTCTCGTTCTTTTGTCTCCAAAAGACGCTGCTGTTCCTTCCGAAGGCGGATAAGCTCAAGATCCTTCTCCTGGATGATCTTTTCGTAGTTTTCTATCTGGCCTGCAAGCCCCTGGCGCTCCTCTTGAAGGTGCTGCATCTTTTCAAGGGCCCTTTCGACAATCTGTTCGATCTCTCTGAGTTGTGTATGCATGCGAACTCCCTCCGGCATAAGTATGGTGTTTCGTCTACCGAAGAATATATCCCGAGGATTCCAGCCCCTGACGAAGCTGGACATGCTGCCTATCCACCTCTTCATCGCTCAGGGTTCTTTCCTGATGGCGGTAGAGAATAGAAAAGGAAAGGCTTCGTTTTCCCTCGGGAATACCCTCTCCCTCGTAGGTATCAAAAAGCAGGACACTTTGAGCATCCTCTCCCTTAAGAGAGTCTATACGTTCCAAAACTTCTGATGCGCTTACTTTCCGGGCATCCACAAGCAGGGAGATGTCTCTGTACACTCCCGGATAGCGTGCGGTGTACCCAAAAGCCTTCCTGGGGGAATCCAGAAGAGGGGCAATTTCGATTTCAAAGGCATATACGGGAGCCCCGAGATCGAAAAAGTCCTCTATGGAAGGCTTCAGCCGTGCAAGATAACCTATGCGGGACTCTCCGAAATAGATATGCCCCGTCTGCCCTCGGTGACCGAAGGGCTCCAGAGCCTGCCGGAAGGAGATCTGAGCATTGGCGCTCTCGCAGAGGGCAAGGAGATCCCCCTTTACTCTGTAAAAGGTCTCTTCATCCTGAAGCAAATTTTTCCGTTTTCCCGCATAGACAACCCCCCCCATGAGAGGAGGCTCCACATGGCTCTCTCCTGTTCTCAGAAAAACCCTGCCGGATTCAAAGATTCGGATAGGATCTTTCCACCCTCCCCGAACATTCTTTACGAGGCTCTGAAGAAGCCCCGGAAGAAGAAAGGTGCGCATGCAGGAGAGTTCGCTGCTGATGGGGTTCAGCACCTTAATGGGGTGGTTTCTTGGATCATTCTCCGGAAGAAGGAGCTTCTCGAAGATCTCAGGAGCCACGAAGCTGTATGTCACGACTTCCGAGTATCCTCTCCCCATGGCTACCTCGCGGAAACGCGAGACCTGGGCCATTTCTGGGGTCATGGTACCCGGAGCATGAAGGTTTGAGGGAATTCTGGAGGGGATATCGTTATACCCCTCCACACGACCAACCTCTTCGATAAGATCTTCCTCTATGGAGATATCCAGACGCTCTTTAGGAGCAAGATAGATTCTCCCCTTTTCGGAACGCTCCACCTCTTCGAACCCCAGGCGCTCCAAGATAGCGGTCGCATCGTCCATGCGATGGTGAAGTAGCATACGCTGCATTTTTTCTTTTGTGAGGCTCACACGCACGGGCTCAGAGCATGGCTCTCCCGCACTATGCACCCGGTAACCCCCATTGCCGGCATTCCACTGCTCAAGAAGCCCTAAACAGTGGTGCAATCCAAGAAGGGCCTTCTCTCGATTGACCCCTCGGGCATTTCTGTAGGAAGCTTCGGAATGCAGTCCCAGACGGCGGGAGGTAGCCCCCACCATCTCACGATTGAAAATAGCCGATTCCAGGGCAAGGGTTCTTGTGGATTCACTGATTTCCGTGCTCTCCCCCCCCATAACGCCTGCAAGGCCCACGGGGATATTCCCGCTGGTAATGCAGAGATCTTCCGGAGAAAGAATCCGCTCTTTTCCATCGAGGGTCCTCAGGCGCTCTCCATCCCGGGCAGCTCGTACGGTAATCTCCTTTTCCGGAAGAAGATCTGCGTCGTAGGCATGAAGAGGCTGCCCGATGGTGAGCATCGAAAGGTTTGTGGCATCCACCACATTATTAATCGGACGAATCCCATGCTTGACCAGCAGAATCTGCGCCTCCAGAGGAGAGGGAGCAATCGTCAGATCTGTGAGAAGCCCCAGGGCAAAGTAGGGGCAGAGATGCTCTGTCAGGGAGATCCCCTTAAAGAAAAAGGGCCAATCCTGCTCCCCCTCGGAATGCTCCTGCAGAGGAACCAGAGAGCTTGTCGCCAGAATTCCGCGAACTTCCCGGGCCATACCTGTGATGCTAAGAAGATCTCCCCGATTGGGGGTGATGGAGACATCAAGGATATGATCGTCCAGCTCAAAATGTCTCTTAAAATCGACGCCCAAAGGGGTCTTTTCAGGAAGAATAAAAATACCGTGTTCCTTTTCAAGCCCCGACAACCCGAGTTCCTGGGCAGAGAGGAGCATTCCCTCCGAAGCAAGAGAACCGAACTCCCGAATGCCGAGGATGGTCCCATCTGCAAGGGTAGATGCAGGGGGTCCGTAGGGCACCATCTGCCCCTGCCGCACGTTTTCTGCGGCGGTAACACAGCAGGCCTCCCCCTTCCCCGTATCAAGGCGAGCCACCTTCCAGGAGGACTTTTCCGGATGCTCCTCCAGAGAGACGATACGGGCGGTGACAACACCATCCAGATCTTTCCAGGGCTCCCGGATCTCTTCGATTTCGCTTCCCGTAAGGGTCATACGCTCTGCAAGTTCCTCCACGCCCACGGAAAAGCGAACGAACTGGGAGAGCCATTTCCAGGAAACAAGCATGATTACCCCATCCTCCCTTGGGTCAGGAAACCCATATCTCCCTCAAAGAGGAGACGCAGATCTCCGATTTCGTATTTCAACATGGCGATACGATCAAGCCCCATCCCCCAGGCAAAGCCGTTGTACTTTTCGGGGTCAATCCCCCCGTATCGAAGAACATTGGGGTGCACCATACCAAGGCCGCAGATCTCAAGCCACCCCGTACCCTTGCAAACCCGACAGGAGCTGTTCTTGCCTCCGCAGATAACACAGGAGATGTCCATTTCGAGGGAAGGCTCCGTAAAGGGGAAGTAGCTTGCCCGATAGCGCACCTTGAGAGAGCGCCCAAAAATCTCCCGGGCAAAAACATCAAGACAGCCTTTAAGATCCGCCACGGAGATGTCCTCATCCACAAGAAGCCCCTCAAGCTGATTAAACATGGGAGAGTGGGTGGGGTCACTGTCTCTTCGAAAGACCCTTCCGGGACAGATGATACGCAGAGGGGCCCCCAGTTTTCTCATGGTTCGAACCTGAGTTGGAGATGTATGCGTACGAAGCAGCAGACCCTGCTCTACGTAAAAGGTATCCTGCATATCTCTGGCGGGATGGGAGGGGGGGATATTCAGGGCCTCAAAGTTATGAAAGTCGTCTTCAATCTCCGGCCCAGAGGCCACGGTAAAGCCGAGACCAGCAAAAATAGAGACCACATCCATCGTCACCTGCACTACCGGGTGAAAGCTCCCCCAACCTCGTGAAGAGGCGGGAAGTGTAACATCAAGAAAATCACGAAGCTCTTTTTCTTCGTGTTCTTCTTTTTCAAGACGCTCTTTTTTTCTTTCGTAGAGTTCTTCGCACTCATCCCGAAGGAGATTGATCTTTTTTCCAAAGGAAGGCCGTTCCTCCTGGGAAAGGGAACCCAGGCTTTTCATAAGCAGGGTAATCTCTCCCTTTTTGCCGAGAAAACGATTTTTCACCTCCTGCAAAGCGTCCATGTGAAGGGCATTTTCAAGGTTTTTCAGAAAAGCTTCTCGAACTATCTCCATGTTTTGCAGCGCATCCATGAACTACATCCCCCTCGTTTCTTCAGAGTCCTGAAGCCAGGCCCTTATTTTTTTCTTTTTCCACAGGCGAGAGAGTCACTCCCCCCTAAGGGACGCATCCCTCCGAGAAGAGACCCAGGCTTCTCATCGTGGTATACAAAGAATAAAGGCATTATACGTCTTTCTGAAATCCCATTCTACCAAAGTTTTCCGCCGTACATCCTTCGCAGATTGCACAAAATCCATCAAAATTATCAAAAATTTCTATAAAAAAAGGCTCCTGCCTATATCTCCAGCAGGAACCTACACTATCTCTCGCCTACGTATCGTTTCTATCTCTGGGCAAGGGCGCTCTTTGCAGTTTCCGCAAGCCGAACAAAGGCGGGCATATCGTTTATGGCGATATCCGCGAGCATCTTACGGTTAATTTCAACCCCTGCCTTTTTAAGCCCATTAACCAGAGAACTGTACGTGGTGCCATTCATACGGGCCGCTGCATTAATTCGCACTACCCAAAGCTTGCGATACTCCCGTTTTTTTGTTTTTCTATCCCGATACGCATTGGACAGAGACTTAAGAAATGCCTCCCGGGCACGCTTGTAGACGTTTTTCTTACGGCCAAAATATCCTTTTGTGATGGAAAATAGTTTTTTCCGCTTTTTATCGCTTGCGCTTCCGCCTTTAACCCTCGGCATGGCTTGTCACTCCTTCATAAGCTGATGATCTCAGGATCGTAAAATAGTTTTACTCCTATGCGTACGGCAGCATTTCCTTAACATTTTTAGCCTGGGCCGTATCCAAAACTCCGAGTTCCCTCAGTCGGCGCAGACGCTTGCCGTTCTTTTTGCGCAAAAGGTGTCCCCGACCAACCTTTTTATAGACGACCTTTCCCCCTCCGGTGACCCGAAAACGCTTTTTCGTTCCGGAGTGAGTTTTCTGCTTTGGCATGGAAATCCCTCCTAAAAATTTTCTTCTCTGGGAGGTTCGTAAACCGAAGCCTCCCTTCGAAAGATCACAGAGCCTATTCCTTCTCCCCTGGCTTAGCGGGTTTCTTGGGAATGGGAACCAGCATCATTCGCATGAAGCGCCCCTCCATACGAGGGGGCATTTCCACCGTAGCGAGCAACTCACAATCTCTCGCCACTTTTTCAAGAACTTCTTTTCCTTTATCCAGAAAAGCCATCTCTCTTCCGCGGAAAAACACGGAGACCTTTACCCGATGCCCCGCATCAAGGAAGCCTTTTATGGCCTTCGTTTTGAAATTGTAATCATGGACATCAATCTTCGGACGCATCTTCATCTCTTTGATGGTCTGGACCTTCTGTTTTTTTCGAGCGTCCTTGTCCTTTTTCTGCAGTTGATACTTGTACTTCCCGTAATCAAGAATCCGACACACGGGGGGAGAGGCCTGAGGAGCCACCTCCACCAGGTCATAGCCTCTCTCTTCTGAGAGTTGCAGTGCCTTATCAATAGGGATCACGCCCAGCTTTACCCCCTGGTCATCAACGAGGAGAACCTCGGGACACCGAATCTCTTCGTTGATACGAGGCTCATCATTAGGTTTCTTAGCGATAACAGCTCACCTCCATAAAAAAATAAAAAAAGGGGCTTCGCCCCTTTTTATGTACAACACAACAATCGTTTCTTGTTTGTGAGTACCAGGCAGCGTTTTTACCAACTGGTGAGGGCTTTGCCCTGCTTGTATATTTTGCATGCTAGAAATTGAGCAAAGATGCACGCTCCAAGCAGGTACTATACCATAGTCCTCGACAAATCACAAGAAAAAGGAGTGAATTCTTGCGATAAAAGTTTCTGCATCTCTTCCAAACTTTTTGAGCCGAGATCCCCTTGCGCTCTTTCGCGGACAGCAACGGTCTTTTCCTCTTGCTCCCGATCTCCCAGAACGAACATATAGGGAACTTTTTCCATCTGGGCATCCCGAATTTTTTTGCCCAGTTTTTCGTCCCTGAAATCAATCTCTGTACGGTACCCCCGGGACTGAAGTTTTTTCTCGATTTCTCTGGCATAGTGCAGATGGTCATCGCTCACGGGGAGGATCTTCACCTGCACCGGAGCGAGCCAGAAGGGAAAGGCTCCCGCGTAGTGCTCAATGAGAATACCGAAAAAGCGCTCCAGACTGCCGTAGACCGTTCGGTGCAGCATCACAGGGCGGTGCTGCTGCCCATCCTTGCCCACGTAGTTCATGTCGAACTTCTCGGGCATCTGGAAATCCAGCTGAATGGTGCCGCACTGCCAGGTTCTTCCCAGACAGTCCTCAAGATGGAAGTCTATCTTAGGGCCGTAAAAGGCTCCGTCCCCTTCGTTGATGCGATAGGGGGTTCCAGATTCCTCCAGGGCATCCTGAAGTGCCTTCTCTGCCATGTCCCACATGGCAGGATCCCCCATCGCCTTCTCGGGACGAGTGGAAAGCTCTACAGAATACTTAAAGTTGAACACCTTGGAGTAGATGTAGTTTTCAAGATCCATTATCCCAAGGATCTCATCCTTGATCTGCTCGGGGGTTACGTAAAGGTGTGCATCGTCTTGGGTAAAGCAACGCACACGCATAAGCCCGTGGAGCACTCCCGAGCGCTCATGACGGTGTACCGTGCCGAGTTCCGCCATGCGGAGGGGGAACTCCTTGTAACTCCGAAGCTTGCTGTTGTACACCATGATGCCACCGGGACAGTTCATGGGCTTGATGGCATACTCCCGCTCATCAATTTCGGTAAAGTACATGTTCTCCCGGTAGTGATCCCAATGCCCCGACTGAAGCCAGAGATCCTTGTTCAAAATAAGAGGAGTTTTAATTTCGCAGTACCCCCGGCGAATATGCTCCTGCCGCCAGAAATCCACAAGCTGATTGATGATAACCATCCCCTTGGGATGAAAAAAGGGAAACCCCGGCCCCTCGGGGTGAAGGCTGAAGAGATCCAGCTCGCGGCCAAGCTTCTGATGGGCTCGGCGCTTGGCCTCTTCGAGCCTTGCAAGATGAGCCTTAAGGGAATCCTTATCGGGGAAGGCTGTGCCGTAGACCCGAGTAAGCATAATATTTTTTTCGTCTCCACGCCAATAGGCTCCTGCGAGAGAGAGAAGTTTCACCGCCCGCAAGAAACCCGTGTGGGGCACATGGGGCCCCCGGCAGAGATCAATAAAATCTCCCTGACGGTAGCAGGAAATCGCTTCATCCTCCAGGGCCTCAATAAGTTCTACCTTGTAGATCTGCTCTTGCCGGGTAAAAAGATCCAGGGCTTCCTTACGAGGAAGAACATCCCGGACAAGAGGCGTTTTCTCCCTGGCAAGTCGGTCCATCTCCTTCTCGATTTTAGGAAGATCCTCTTCGGTAATCTGCCCGACCACCTCGAAATCGTAGTAGAAACCATCTTTGATGGCGGGGCCTATGGCATATTTAGTGCCAGGGAAGAGATTAAGTACCGCCTGAGCCAGAAGATGCGATGTGGAATGGCGAAGAATCTCTAACCCTTCCGGACTCTCCGGGGTGACGGGCTCCACCGTAGCATCTTTATCCACGAGAGCATGAACATCTTTGAGTTCTCCATCAACTTTCACGGCGAGAGCATTTTTCTCAAGCTTCCAGTGTCGCAAAATTTCTGTTGCAGTACAGGGATCTCCTTCGAAGAGATCTCCCGCAGCATTTGAAAAACGGGCCATACCATCGCCTCCTCAGCATATATACCCAAGACACCCTCGAAGGGATTTTTCTTTTCAGGCATTGTAGCACATTCGGATTGTTTACGGTATTTCTCCATTTCCCGAACTCTTATTTTCAAAAAAACTTTAAATTGAAGGGGAGAAGCACGAGCTTCTCCAGAGAGAAAAGCCCCCTTAAGGGAGAAAGTCATCACGGGATTCAAACATGCAGTTTAGTATTTTTACAAGAATAAACATAAATCTTCTCTCTTTTTCCCTTTTACATATACTTTTGCGTCTTTAGCGACTTTTCGGGTTTTCCGGCCTGATTCCTGGTATTCTGTCGAAAAAATACAAAAAAGCCCTTTTCTCCTTGGGGAAAGCCCCCTATAATAGGGATGATAGTATGTAATGTGCAAAGGGGATACAAAAGATAGAATATCTTTGACTTCATGCCCCGGTAGGAGGTGGTAAGAAAAAATACGTACATATCGGTTATGGCTTTTCGCGGTAATGGGTTTGACGTGGTGGTTTTCTTTTTTGTGCTTTTCTTGTTTTATTCCTGCCTAAGGAGGGGTTTATCGTATGGCTTCGAAAGAGAACAGCGGCGGTTTTGCAACAAGGTGGGGCCTGATTCTTGCTGCCATCGGCATGGCGGTGGGAACGGGCAATATCTGGCGCTTTCCTCGTATGGCTGCCAAAATGGGTGGTGGCTCCTTTATCATCGGCGTGGTTATCGCCATGATCCTCTGGGCGGTTCCGCTGCTTATCGCAGAATCCGTCTGGGGCAACAAGACCCGTATGGGGTGCGGCGGTTCCTTTAAGAAATATGTCGGCGAAGGATGGACCTGGGCGGGTACCGCAGTAGGGCTTATCTGCGCAGGAATCGCTTTTTACTATGCGGTGGTTCTCGGCTGGTGTGTGCGCTATCTTGTCTACGGCATTCAGGGAATTCTCAATTCCGGAGACTCCGCGCAGCTTTGGGAGACCTTCTCCAGCGCCACCGGGGCAGCCTCCTGGACTCTCAACGGAGCAGCTCCCTGGCATCTTATCTCCATGCTTGTCGTTCTGGTGGTCACCCTTCGGGGGATCGAGGCGGGGATCGAAAAGGTCTGTAAAGTCCTTATCCCCACCCTCTTCGTGCTTCTCGCTATCATCATGGTTCGTGCGGTCACCCTTCCTGGAGCCGTGGTAGGTCTTCAGTTTCTCTTCCAGCCCGACTGGGATTCCATGCTCACCGGACGCCTCTGGATAGAGGCCTTCACTCAGGCGGCGTGGTCCACCGGAGCAGGCTGGGGCCTCATGCTCACGTACTTCATCTATACCAAGAGCAATGAAGATACGGTGCTGAACGCCACCACAGTCTGTCTCGGCGACACCAGCGCGGGACTTCTGGCGGTGCTCTGCGTGGTTCCCACTGTCTTCGCTCTGGATCCCAACGCGGCGGAGTTCCTCACCGGAACCGGCAATAACGGTCTCGTCTTCGTGCACCTTGTTACCCTCTTCCAGCAGATGCCCGCAGGGCAGATCATCGGGATTCTCTTCTTCCTGGCCCTCACGGTGGCAGCCCTCAGCTCCACCTTCCCCATGCTTGAGCTGGTGGCCCGGTTCTTCATGGATGCGGGATTCCCCCGGAAGAAGGCTCTTCTTGTGGGGGGTGTCATCATGTACGCCCTCGGAGTTCCCTCTGCCATGAACATGAACTTCCTGGACAACCAGGACTGGGTCTGGGGCGTGGGACTTCTCGCCTCAGGACTCTTCTTCTCCCTGGCGGCTATCAAAATGGGAGTGGACAAGATCTGGAAAGAGGATATCGAGCCCAATGCAGACCTCAAGTGGCCCTGGCTCTTTAAGCTCATCTACCTCTTCCCGGTGTGGTTCGTGCTGATCTTCGGATGGTGGATCTACCAGGCTGCAAGCTGGTACCCCGGCGAGTGGTGGAAGTTCTGGCCCGTGCACGACTTTGCGGGCTTCTCCTACAACTTTAGCCCCATGACCATCTTCTTCCAGTGGGCAATTCTCTTTGTGGTGGTCTATGCCCTTCGGGGATGGCTGAACAAAAAGTTTATGTATCAGTTCGATCCTCAGAACCCCGAAATCCCCAAGAAGGCCTTTTAGGGCTTGGGGCTAGAGAGATCCAAGGAGGTTATACATATGTCCTGGCAAATGAATATGGTTATCGTGCTGTTGGTTGTCTGGGGAGGCTTTGCTCTCTGTGTCAAAGAGACCATGAAAGCCGAAAGCAAGAAGAACTAGAGTCACTTCTTTTTCTTCTGTAAAAAGGCAAGAAAAAATCGGGAGGGCGGCGCATTTGCTGCTCTCCCGATTTTTCGTATACTTCTCCTTCTTCGTGAACAAAAAAACGTTCCCGAAGAAGTTCTCTTCAGGAACGCAGAAACTACATCAGATTAGATTAGAGCTACCGTCGATCCCGGTCTCCACTGCTACGGCGAGGGCCGCTGCTACTGCCTCGGCGGTCTCCTCCCCGTCCACCGGAACCACCTCTCCCCCCGGCTCCGGAGGAAGGAGGACGGCTCTCTCTTCTGGGGGCGTCTCCCCCTTTACTTACCAGCTCTTCAATCTTTTTATCCCGGTCCTCTTCGAGCTTCAGGATATCCGCATACTCCTCTGCATCCAGGGCTGATGTGTCTGCAAGAATACGACGACGGCTCAGGTTAACCCGTCCGAGATCGTCTATCTCCTTGACCACCACGAGAACAGGGTCTCCGATGGAGACAACTTCTTCGATGCTCGGAATATGATGGGTGCTCACTTCGCTCACGTGGAGTAGCCCGTCTTTGCCGGGGAGAAGCTCCACAAAGGCGCCGAAGCTCATCATCCGTACCACTTTGCCGATAAAGATCTCACCCTCCTGTACATCCCGGATGATCTCGTTGATCATGGCGATGGCCTTGGCAGCCACTTTTTCGTCCACCGCAGCCACGAGGATTCTTCCGTCGTCTTCGATGTCGATCTTGGCACCGCTTACGCTCACGATGTTACGAACCGTCTTTCCTCCGGGGCCGATAACCTCCCGAATCTTTTCGGGATCGATCATGAGCGTGGTAATCCGGGGAGCGTAGTTCGAAAGGTTTTCCCGGGGAGTATCAATGGTCTGGTTCATAATCCCCAGAATGTGGAGTCGGGCATCTTTGGCCTGTCCGAGGGCCTGCTGCAGAATCTGGCGGGTTATCCCCCCGGCCTTGTTATCCATCTGAAGGGCGGTAACACCGTCGGCGGTCCCCGCTACTTTGAAATCCATATCGCCGTAGTGATCCTCAAGCCCCTGAATATCCGTGAGCACCGCCACCTTATCTCCCTCTTTAATAAGCCCCATGGCAGTTCCCGCACACGCCTTAGCGATGGGAACCCCTGCATCCATGAGGGAGAGGCTGGCGGAACAGACCGAAGCCATGGAGCTGGATCCGTTAGATTCGAGAATGTCGGAAACCACCCGCATGGCGTAGGGGAAGTTATTTTCCTCGGGGATAAGGGGCTTTATGGCACGCTCCGCCAAGGCACCGTGTCCGATCTCCCGGCGTCCCGGTCCCCGCATGGGGCGAGCTTCTCCCACGCAGAAGGGGGGGAAGTTGTAGTGCAGCATAAAACGCTTTGCAGGCTCATCATGCTTGAGCCCGTCGAGAATCTGATCATCCGCTCCGAGCATCCCCAGGGTTGCCACCCCAAGGGACTGGGTCTCTCCCCGGGTGAAGAGGGCGGAACCATGCGTGCGGGGGAGTACCCCCACCTCACACGCCACGGGGCGAACTTCGTCGAGCCTCCGCCCGTCGGAACGAAAATGTTCCTCGATCACCAACGTACGCATGGCCTTCTTAACAAGCTTCTCCACGCCGCTGGAGATATATCCTTTGCTTTCAGGATAGCTCTCCTGAAAATGCTCTATGGCCTTCTGCTGAATCAGAGAGACTGCCTCTTCCTGGGGCTGCTTCTCCCGAATCCGCACAGCACCCTCGATCTCTCCGTAGAGTTCCCCTGCGAGATAGGCATCAATCTCTTCAATGACGGGGAGTTCGGGGACCTGAAGCTTCTCCTTGCCGGCCTCCTGACGGATCTTCTGCTGGAAGGTCACGATCTCCTTGATGGCTCCATGAGCAAGCTCCAAAGCATCCACAAGGATCTCTTCGCTTACCTCCTTGGCTCCTGCCTCCACCATGGTAATGCCGTCCATATGCCCCGCCACCACGAGATCAAGAGAGCTTTCGAGCATCTGGCTCTCCGTGGGGTTCACCACGAGATTGCCTTCGATAAGCCCCACCCGCACAGCACCCACGGGGCCAGCCCAGGGGATCTCAGAGAGAGTGAGCGCCACAGAAGCCGCATTGATAGCCAGTACCTGGGGGGTATTTTCCTGATCCACCGAGTGCACCGTGCAAACCACGTGCACGTCGTTTCTCATATGCTGGGGGAAGAGGGAGCGAATGGATCGATCGGTAATCCGGGCGCTGAGGGTAGCGGTCTCGGAAGGACGCCCCTCCCGCTTGATAAATCCTCCGGGAATCTTCCCTGCAGAGTAAAAGCGCTCTTCATAATCCACAAGGAGGGGGAAAAAATCCAACCCTTCCTTGGGTTTGGGAGATACACATGCGGTGACAAGCACCACAGTCTCTCCATGACGAGCGTGAACTGCCGCAGAAGCCTGCTTTGCCATTTTTCCCGTTTCGAACGAGAGCTGGCTGTTTCCCACCTGAATCGTATAGGTTTGTACCATAAACTATTCCTCCTGATATATATTCTTTCCTTCTTTGGGCACCTCAGAAGCATACCACAAATAAAACGGGAAGAGAGCATTTTATGCGCTCTCTCCCCGCAAAAAATCGTTTTAAAGCGTTTCTTGAAAAAATCTGGTTGCCAAAAGAGAAAAAAGCCTAATGGCGAAGCCCAAGGCTGGTGATAAGGCTCTTGTACCGGGCAAATTCTCTGTCTTTAAGGTAGGCAAGAAGCTTTCTCCGCTTTCCGACAAGCTTGAGAAGCCCACGACGGGAGTGAAAATCCTTTTTATGGATCTTCATATGCTCTGTAAGCTCTCGAATACGATGAGTGAGCACCGCCACCTGAACCTCTGCAGACCCTGTATCGGCTCCATGAACCCGATACGCCTCAATAATCTCCTGTTTTTTTTCTTTGGTAATCATATCCAACACTCCTTGAAAATATATCCCTCTTCCACGTCTCGGGATTTCCCCACGAAACCTAGAAAAGGGTAAGCTCATAGTACCACCCTCTCTTTCTAAAGGCAAGAGGGAAAAGTTTTTTGAAAACTCTTTTTTCGGAGCGATTATTTCTCGGGATAGACGCTAAGGTACCGCTCCCCTCCATCAGGAGCCACCGTAAGAATCGTACCCTGAACCCACCTCTCATTAAGAAGTTTCATCGCTCCCGCGATATTCGCCCCGGTGCTGAAGCCGCAGAAAAAGCCGTGTTGCCGGGTAAACCAGAGGCTCTTTTCAAGGGCTTCTTCGGTGGAGACCGTAATAGTAGCGTTAATTTCGGAGAGATCACAATTCTCCGGCACAAAGCCTCCGCCGATACCCTGAATACCGTGGGATCCCGAAGCCCCTCCCGAAAGAACCGGGCTCTCCTGAGGCTCCAAGGCTATGGATTGAAGACTTGGGTATCGTTGCCGCAGCCCTCTCACGCTACCCATAAGCGTTCCTCCGGTACCGACCCCTGCGAGAAACGCCGAGGGAGAGGCTTTCTTTTTTTCGAGAAATTGCAGAAACTCACGGGCCGTAGTCACCTCATGAGCCCAAGGGTTACCGGGATTGGAAAACTGATCCGGCATCACCACCCGAGGATCTTCCGCGGCCATATTCCGGGCCTCTTCTATGGCCCCCTTCATGCCAAGACGCTCCGGGGTAAGCACAAGATCCGCCCCGTAACAGCGAAGAAGCTTCCGACGCTCCTGAGACATATTCTCCGGCATGGTAAGACGCACCGCAAGCCCCAGAGCCCTTCCGTAAAGGGCCAGGGCGATTCCCGTATTTCCCGATGTGGGCTCGGCAATAACCGTATCCTTCTGAAGCTTTCCGGAAAGTTCCAGATATCGAAGCATCCCCCAGGCGGCGCGGTCCTTGATGGAGCCCCCTGGATTCCCCTTTTCAACCTTGATAACGATCTCCCCTCCTCCATGAGGGAAAGAGTAGAAAGGGGTGTTTCCCAGGGCTTTCAGGATATGAAGAGAGTCCACTCGAAGCTCTTTCTGAGGGCTCCTCATGAGGCTTTGCTCTCCCAGGAGACCCGAGGCTCCTGCTCCAGAAGAAGGGCTCGAAGGGCAGCATACTCTCTTTCCAGCGTCTCCAACCGGTCAAGAAGATGGCCGGGGCTGTGGAGCTTCTCAGAACCGATCTTCACCACCGATGCGGGAATCCCCACCACCGTGCTTTCGGGGGGCACCGACTCCAGAACCACCGCCCCCGCACCGATGCGGGAACCTTTTCCGATAACAAGATTGCCCAAAACCCGAGCCCCCGAACCGAGGATCACATCATCCTCCACAAGAGGATGCCGGATAAAGTCCTTCTCGTTACCCGTAGCTCCCAGGGTTACCCCCTGATAGATGAGCACCCGGGAGCCCACCCGGGCGGTTTGCCCGATCACCACGCCCATGCCGTGATCAATAAACACTCCTGCCCCAAGACGGGCACCGGGATGAATCTCTATCCCCGTAAGCCAGCGCATCACCAGGGAGAGAAGTCGGGGAAGAACTGGAATCTTTAAGGTGTAAAGAACGTGAAAGAGTCTGTGCATGGTCACCGCCCAGTATCCGGGGGTGCACAAAAGGATCTCCAGAAGCCCCCGAAATCCTCGGGGAATGGCGGGATCATTTCTCCGAACAGCTCTAAAATCTTCTCCGAGCGTATGCAGTACGTCTCTCATGGTCATGGTAGATACCCTCCTTAAAAACAAAAAAATCGGGAGAACCTGCCACAGCAGACTCTCCCGATGGATACCATGAAAAACGAGGTTTACCCTACGCCTTTGCATCTCTTCTGCTGCAGCCTCTGTATGAAGCCCGCCGCAGCAAGAATGCCGCAGTGGAAACTAGGAGCTTTTCCACCCGCAACAACAACAGACGAAGAAAACAGAAACGAAAGATCTCATAGGGAACCCTCCTGAAAAGTGCTCTACAACGACCCTCTCAAACATCATTAGCGGGAAATATACGCAAAAATCCCGTATCTGTCAACCCCTGAAATACTCTTTGAAGCTCTACTCAATACGCAGGGAGACGAAAAAGGTTCTTCCCTCCCGGGAGATAAGGAACACCAGAGCCTTGTTTACCTGTTCCATGGCTCTCTGCCAGGATATGGTATCGGTGATGGTTCGGCCATTTACTTCGAGAATAACATCTCCCTCCCGCAACCCCACTCTACCCGCCCTGGAGTTGGGAGCTACCTTACGGATAATCATCCCCCCAGGAACGCCTCTCTTACGAGCATCTTCAAGCCCCATAGGCTCGACGGTAATGCCAAGGGTCTTCTCCAGAGACTCCAAGGGCTTGGAGGAGGGTTTTTCTTCTCCCGGAAGAGGATCAAGGCGCACTGGTAGGATCTCACTCTTTCCATCCCGAAAGATCTCCATATCCACCCTATCCCCCGCAAGATGACTCCGTATCAGAAAGACGAGATCCTGGGAGCTTTCAACACGCTTTTTCCCTACCTTGGTAATGATATCTCCCCGACGGAGCCCCGCCTTCTCGGCAGGAGAATTGGGCATGATATCACTTACCAGAGCACCCCTGGGGGAATCGAGTCCGTAGGCCTCTGCCACCTCCTTCGTCACGGGCTGAATAGAGGCTCCCAGCCACCCCCGGTTCACTCTGCCGTACATCATGAGATCCTGCAGCACCTGGCGAGCCATATTCGAGGGGATGGCAAAACCGATCCCCTGGGCAAAGGGGATAATGGCGGTATTGATCCCCACCACCTTTCCCCGGACATCAAGAAGAGGCCCCCCGCTGTTACCGGGGTTGATGGCCGCATCGGTCTGCAAAAAGCCCTGAAAGTGCACCTCCCCCGCATGAATACTGCGGTTTTTTGCGGAGATCACCCCCATGGTCACCGAATGTTCCAAGCCGTAGGGGTTCCCTATGGCAAGCACATACTCCCCCACATCTAGGGCCTCGGAGTCTCCAAGGTCGAGGGTTGGCAAATTGGAGGCTTCAATCTTCAAAACACCCAGGTCGAAGGTGGGATCCGTCCCCACCAGCTTCGCCTCGAACTCCCGGCCATCCGAAAGAGTCACCGTAATGGAATCCGCATCCGCAATAACATGAGCGTTGGTAAGGATATACCCCTCTTTATTGACAATAAACCCAGATCCCCGCCCCCTCATGGGCACTCTGCGGGAGTATTCTTCGAACTGCTTGCCGAAAAATTCCCTAAAAAGAGGATCCCGAAAGAGTGGGGAAATGTTCTGCGTTACCAAGGTCTCCGTATCGATATTCACCACCCCCGGAGAAGCCTTTTTGATAATATCCACAAAGGGATTCGGCATGGGGGGAGCAGCTTCGAGGCGGGGGGTTCCCGTAAAGCCGAGGAGGAGAAAAAGAACCGTTCCAAACACCCCGAAAAGAAACGTTTTGAGCCATATCTGCATACCGTATCGCCGCATGGCAAAGCACCTCCTGGTAAAGTTTTGTCTTTTGTGCATTTCCATTCTATACAGTCCCTTCAAAAAGGGATAGGAAAAATTACGGAAAAGGGGCTACAAAAAACGGCGGTATTCCTTTTTTAGGAACGCCGCCGATTTCTGTAAAGGGAGAAAAGAAGCCAACCTACTCCCCAGAGGGCTACCCCCCCCGAAAGAAGCATGGAGTTAAAGGGCTTGTCCACATAAAAATCCTGTCGAAGATGATCTACAAAAAAGCGCATGCCTCCGTAACAGATCATGAAAAGAGGCCACAGTAGCGCTCCCTTGCGAATTTCACGGGGGAACCGCCGAAGAAAATATTTTTCCGCCCCGAAAAGAACCCCTAAAATCCCCAGGGCTGCAACAGAATAGTAGATCTGCGTGGGATAGCGAAGCAGTAACGGGGGATCAAAGGGAAAATGCATCCCCCAGGGAGGAGCGGCTTCAATGCCGTAACAGCAGCCATTAAGGAAACATCCCACGCGGCCGATCATCACCACCGTTATGGCGGGAATGCTTGCGGCCTCCGCACAGATCCACCAGGGAGTCTTTCCCTTCCAGGAGCGAAGAATTCCGAAAAGCCCGGCCCCAAAAAAGGCGGGAATCGCCGAAAGCCCCCCCTCGAAGGGAGAAATTATTTTCAAGGGATGCTGAGAAAAGTAGCTCCAGTTATCGAAAACGCTTCCTACACGGGCACCGACATACACGCCGATAAGGGCCCAGAAAACGATGGCTCCCGCAAGTTCGTCGGAACAGCCGTACACTTCCGACATACGTCTTCGGGTCCACCACACCCCCACCATCAAAGCTGCGGTCCACAGCACATAATAGCTGTGGACCGGCATTGATCCTACGGTAAAGAGAATTCTATGCATTATCCCTTATCTCTACCGTATTCTTCGAGGGCGAAAGCTATCCCTGCTTCGAGAAGAGGACGAAGAAGAAGCGGCTCGTTCGGAGGATCTCTTGGGCCAGATCACCACCCGTCGAGAGGGATCATCCCCCACCGAACGGGTCTCCACCTCATCACGCTCCTTCAGGGCAAGATGCACAATCCTGCGTTCCCAGCTCGTCATAGGATCCAGAGAGACGGGTCGACGCCTTCGACAGGCCTCTTCCGCCGCACTGTGTGCGGACTCTTCGAGCCCCTTCTGACGAATTTCCCGATAGCCGTCGCTATCCAGGCGGACCCATCCCTCTACAGCATCCCGAAGCATGAGGTTAAGAAGATACTCCAGAGAACGGAGAGAGGAGCCGTGATCTCCCAGGAAGACATCCTTATCCCTGCCGCAGATCTCAAGAACGTTATCCTCTCCGTATCCAGGCTCTACGGAAGCACCCATATACTCTGCCAGGGTTTGCAGTAAGGACCAGGCCTGAAGCATCTCTCGGGATGCTACGGGACGAATATGGTACGTATTCTTTTTCCCGAAGAGGCCAAAAAGCTTCCTTCCCTCGTCCACAAGTTCCACTACGAGGTTCTCCGGAGGAAGAGATAAGCGAACAGAAGCTTCCTGAAGCGCTTCCTCGGATGTGGCGCTTTCCAAAACAAGCACATCGTGTTCAGACATAAAGACCATACCTCCTCTTTGCATATACCGCCGAATGCACCCATAGATGCGATGCTGTCAGCGCAGCAATATAGGGCCCTCTAACGTGTGTCTCAGGATCTTTTGGGCCGCTCCCGGTGCAGTGCGGGCTTCTCCTGCATCTCCACCGTAGTTTTCATTTTGATACGCCACTGCTGAACCACTCCCATAAGCGAGGAGGCTCCCCAGTAAAGAAGCACCCCTCCAGGAAGGCTGAGGCAGATAAAGACTAGGAAGAGAGGCATAAACCAGTTCATAAACTGCATAGAAGGATTGCTGACAGCGGTCATCTGCTGCTGGAACCAGGTAAGAAAACCGATGACCCCCACAAGGAGAAGATTCCCCAGATAGGCTCCCACGTTGATAAGCCCCCCCGGATTGGCCATTACAGCCTGAGCAATCTGAGCAAGCCCGATGGTAGTGGTGTCTCCTCCCAGGCCGAAAGCGGCTCCCATAGCACCGTAGAGCGACTGGTCCAGGTGAATGGTAAAGAAAGAAAGAGATTCCTGGGTCAGTTTGAGAGTCTGATTAAGCAGTTCCTGGTTGTTCAAAACACGGAAAAGGAGGATCAGAATAGGAAGCTGCACCAGCAGGGGGAGACAGCCCGCCGCAGGATTCACTTTGTTCTCTTTATAGAGCTGCATGGTTTCTTTGTTAAGCTGCTCCTTGTCGCCGGCGTACTTCTCCTGCAGAACCTTGAGACGAGGCTGGAGCTTCTGCATTTTCTGCATACTGACAAGCTGCTTGTGGTTCAGAGGATGCAGCAGAATCCGTACGAGTACCGTAAGCAGAATAATAGAGAGTCCGTAAGAGTGGCTAATTCCGTAAAAGAAATTCAAAATATACAGCAGCAAATCTGTTCCCGCATTCCACATTGCACTCACTGGGGGTCACCATCCCTTGGCTGAATTATGATTCACTATAGAGAGAAATCCCCTTACTGTTCAAGAATATTCCGAGGCTGTTCCTCTTGTGCCTTTTCTTTAGGGGGCACAGGATCATACCCCCCGGGGTGCCACGGAGCACAACAGCATATTCTCCGCAGTGCCAGAAGAATCCCTCGAAAAAGACCAAAACGTTCGATAGCCGTATAGGCATACTCCGAGCAGGTGGGGACAAAACGGCAGTTTGTTCCAAGATAGGGAGAGATACATCTCTTATAAATTTTGATGAGGATAAGGACAGTCTTTTGAGGAATCCGGACGATCCACCTGATTCCAGGCATGATTCGGCCAATCCTCCTTTAGAAATCCTTGAGAGGCGAGAAGAGTTCCCATTTCATGATACACATTCCAGGCCTTTCCTTCTAAGCCGTGCTTTCGAATCATCACGACCATCCAGTATCCCTCTCGTATCCAGGGGATAAGGCGACGCAAAGCCTCCCGGCAGAGCCTCTTTCCCCGGTTCCGATAGGGAGCACTGCCTAGACGCTTCCCCGCCGCAACGCCGTACCGAGAGGTTCCGTCGGGGGAAGACACATAAATGAACCGCACCAGCCGCCCTTGAATGCGCTGGCCAGTGCGGAACACGAGATCAAACTCCCAACGAGAACGAACACGACAATCCGAAGAAAAAGAATAACGTTTCACGCGTTTACACGGCCAAACGCGCCCGGCCCCTACGTCTTCTGTTCTTCAGGATGCGCCTTCCGCTGGCAGAACGGGAACGCTCAAGGAAACCCATGGCCCGCTTCCGACGCGTGTTATGCGGCTGATATGTACGCTTCATTAAGAACACCTCCTCAACTTCAAGTAGTATGGAAAGCACTTCCGAATTTCTCTCGGGAAGATCAACCGAGATAATATAACACAGCCCCCGATTTGGAGCAAACTTTTTGAAGACGACTTTTCAAGAAAAAACGATTATTTTTTCCCGCTTCGCATCTCCGAAGAGAGCCGAAGATGCCGCACCCGGACCCGGGGAAGAGCTTCGAGAATATGCCACTCCCGCCGTTGCACCACCCTACCATCCAGAATAACGACTCTCCCCCGGTCGGCATCTGAACGGATAAGCCTTCCCACAGCCTGCTTCAACAGCATGATCGCCCAGGGGAGAGTCTCTTCGGAAAAGGCCTTTTTCCCCAGCGCATCGTTCTGGGCCTCTACAAGAGGATCCCTGGGATGGGGAAAGGGGATGCGATCCACAATCACCTGGGTAAGCCCATCGCCGGGAATATCCACCCCCTCTCGAAAGGAGACGGTACCCACCAGCACCGAGGTAGTATCCTCCCGAAAGATCCGGAGAAGCTCTGATCGGGGGAGATCGTCCTGCACCAGCACCCGATACGATCGGGGCTTTCGAAGGAGGCGCTCCTTCACGATCCCCAGAAGTCTTCGGGAGCTTACCAGAAGCAGGGTACGCCCCTGATTATCCTCTATAAGACGCTCGGCGGTGCGGGCAAGAGTATCATCGTAAGAGGGATCCACCACCCGGAGCCCCATATCCACCACCCAGATCTCCATCTGCTCCTTGAGATTGAAGGGAGTATCCACCACCAGAGCACGATGGGGGACAAGCCCGGTCTGTCTCTGCCAGTAGTCAAAACGTCCCTCCAGCGCCAGAGTGGCGGAGGTGGCCACCATGCACCCCCCCTTGGAATAGTCGAGAACCTGGCGTATCCAGGGAGAACAGTCCGTGGGAACGCTCTGCAAATTCCGGCCATCCCACCAGTAGGCCCATTCGGGGTAGTGAGCCACGCTGCAGCACCAATCCCCATGCCGGGCAAGAAGGGAGAGATCCTCATACCAGAGAAGCAAGGCACTCGCCTCCTCGCTGGGCTCTTCTCCCGAGGGGCCCTCCCTCAGGGAAGCCAGAGTATGGGCCACCCGCCCCAATCGCTCGAGAATATGGCTGCTCCTGTTCTGCAGCTCCTCCAGAGGCTTTTTGAAGGTACGTCCCTTACCGCACTTCCAGAGAATCATCTCGAAAAGCCCTTCACAATCCCTGCGAAGAAGCTTGAGTTCTTCATGAAAATCTTCCGAGGGAAGATGCTCCTGCTCCGCATAGCGCACGAGCTGAGTTACCGTACCAGGAGCAAGAAGCCGATTCATCTCGTCCAGAGAAAAGACCTTAGCAACGGAGCTTCTCGCAGCCTCCATAAGATGATGCGCTTCATCGCAGAGGAGGATATCAAAGGGGATAGGAAAGGGCATCCCCGCCCCAAGGGTATACGCAAAGAAAAGATGGTAGTTTGCTACCACCACCGAACTATCCAGAGCTTGCCGAAGGGCCCGCTGCACAAAGCAGTTCTCCCACTCTTCGCAGGCTCTCCCCAGACATCCCCGGCTCTTGGCGGCTATTTTCAGCACCCCCGGATGTGAAGGGGGGAGGGAAAGCTCTTCGAGATCTCCCAGAACGCTCCGTTTTGCCCAATCGAGAATGAGAGACGAAGCGCTCCCCTGATCTCCGGAAAAGGAGAGAAGCCCTTCCGATCCAAGCTCCCGAATGCGAGCCCGGCAGGCATAACGAGATCGCCCCTTGATAAGTGCATAGGGGAGATAGATATTGAGAATATTCATAAGCTGGGGAAGATCCTTCTTGAGAAGCTGCTCCTGAAGCGGGATGCTTCCTGTGAGCACAAGCACCCTTTTATCCTGGGCCTCCGCTTGAAGCAGTGCCGGCGCAAGAAGAGCAAAGCTCTTTCCCACCCCCGTAGGAGCCTCTGCCGCAAGAAGCCCCTCCTCAGCATCACAGATATCCCACACCGCCTGTGCAAGCTGCTGTTGGGGAAGCCGAGGACGATACCCCTCAAATTTCTTTGCAAAGGCCCCGGAGGAACCGAAAAGGGCAAACATCTCTTTTTCAAACGTTTTTTCACACACTCTGGAAGATTCGATGGAAAACACCCTCTTAAAAATCTAGTGGCTAGTTATTGGTTCTTAGCTACAAATATGGGTAGGGCAAAGGCACGATAAAGAGAGGTTCTGGCCTTTTTGTTGGGGGATACGGATCTTGCTCCTGAAATTTTCAAACCTCGCCATTATACCCCAGAGAATTCCTGCCGCAACAGATCCGAATCTTCCTCTTCTGCAGGGGCGATGACGAACAGCCAGTCCGAGGGGAGAAGAACAAAATCCTCCGAAGGGTTGACGACAATTTTCCCCTTCTCTCCCTCCCGTCTCTCCACCGCCAAGACAAGATCCCCCACACTCTTCTTGCGCTCCAGAAGAAGCGATCCATACGGAAGATTCCAGAATGCCTGAGGTACAGGAACCTTGCGGAACTCGTTACGAACGTTCGACGTGAGCAGCTCGTTAATCAGCTGGGCAAGCCCGGGGGTAAGGATAAAATGGGCTGCCAGATGCCCTACGTACTTCTCTCTCACCACCACCTCGGAGATCCCCTCATCCCGAAGAAGCTGCTCCCGCCGGGCATCCTCCCGAATCAGCTCTACAATAAAGGTGGGCCTTTTCTTACCGGCCATCCTGCGCAGGGTGAGCGCTCCGAGAATACTTCGAGCATCGCGGTCCTGAGCATTCCGGGGGAGCGATTCATCCGCAAGAAAGACTACTGTAGAAGCCTCTAGCGCCCCCGCCTTTTTCAGAACCCCCGGAAGAGTCCAATCTCCCTGAAGAAAGACGAGATTGGTGCACTCCTTAAGGTGCTCCCGGGGATCAATCTCCGCCACAAGAGTAAGGGTACCCCTTCGGGTATGGCGATTACAGTGAAGTTCGTGTAACAGAAGAGGCACCCCCCGATTCCATCCGCAGAGGACCACGTGCCCCTCCCCAGGCACCATCTCCTTTCTTTCAAAGGGGCGAGAGAACTCCTCTACATCGGCGTTACGTCTCTCGATAACCACAAAATCCTCTTCCCCTGCAATCCTGTAATCCGGAGAGGGGTTCACTAAAACCGCATTGGGATCCTTTCGAGAGACCAGAGCGAGCAGCAGCATATCTTCCGATGCTTTCAGCTCCTTCAGAACCTCCAGATAGCTCCGTCCTTCGTACCCTGCGGAGGAAAGGCGGGAGAACTCACACCCCCGATGCGATGTAAAGAGTTCGTCGAAAAAGGAGATCAGCCCCGAAGCGTGGGCTCCGTGAGCGAGGAGGCGTGCGGTATAGGATCGTCCTTCAAAAATATCCTCCACCCCCGCCATCTTCAGAACCTCCACCTTTTCGGGGGTTTTCTCCAGAAGCTCCACACAGGTTTGGATATTCCCCTCCCCCGAGGCCTTTTCCAGAGTAAGGGCGGTAAGGATGCTTCTCACATCCCTATCCTGATCGGAGCGCTCCTCCGCATCATCCGCCAGCACCACCGCCCCCCGAGCATGAAGAAGGCGTACCTTTTCCAGTGTGTCCGAGACGGAGTAATCCTCGGGGTAGAAAAAGAAACGCTTCCGGTCCGGCAGGGCCTCCCCCAGATCGGGCTCCTCACGCTTAGCCACAAGCACCACCGCCACATCCTGAGCCTTTGTCAGAAGCTCCCGGACCAGCGTCTTTCCCAAAGAATTCCAGCCGCAAAGGATAATATGCCCCTGAATACGGTGCCGCTCAAGGCTTCCCACATGAAACCCCGTGCGCAGCCTCTGGATCACCAGGGCAGAAACAACCCCCGTAAAAAGTGCAAAGAGGGTGAATCCTCCAAGCATCACCAGGATGGTGACAAAACGCCCCTCGGGGGTAACAGGATCAAGCGAAATGGGCTCCCCCGCCATGAGGGTAAAGAGACTGTACCAAAGGGCGTCTGCAAAACTCTCCACCTGGGGCTCCACAAGCCGGATTCCCAGAGCGCCGAAGAAAAAAATCATCACCAGGGAGATCACAATGATAAGATTCTCCCGAAGCCCCTCCCCGATATAGTGGGCCATGGAATCGCACTGCCGGGCCATAACATTTCCCAGGCGCACCAGCCGAAGAAGCCGGATAAGCCGGATAAAACGAAGACGCTGCAATGCCTGAGGACGAAGCGTTCCCAAAAAGCCAAGTCCTCCGAGAACTCCCAAGATGGAGGGAAAAACTGCCAGTGTATCAAGAACAAGGCGCCAATCGCGGTTTTCCTTCTTCTCGAAGCTCCAGCGTAGAATCATCTCGCCGCAAAAGAGAAGATCCACCCCGAACGAGAGGGAGACAAAAAAGGAATGCCAACGGGGAGAAAGCACCAGGGTATCGATAAAAACAAGAGAAATACTCAGAACGATCAAAAAGGCGAGGGCCACCTGGGTTGCCGAGGCATCCAGAAAAACCTGCACCTTGGGACCGTATTCGGATCGTAAGGACATGAGAACTCCTTTCTGGGGTGGGGATCCCCGCAAACTCCCAGAAAATTTCCTGAAAAAATGCGTTCTTTCTTCTCCTTCGGATGCAATCTCCCCCTTTTATGGTAGAATCGGGAGGTTGCTTAAGAAAAACAAGCATGCTAGAATGACCGTTGCTATAAGAAAAAAGGAGGTGAAAAGGGGTGCCTAATAAAAAGTCCGCAGCAAAGCGTGTACGTCAGGCCGAAAAGAACCGGCTTTACAACAAATACTGGACCAGCAGAACCAAAACCGTTGCCAAACGGCTGAAGGAAGCTGTTGACCAGGGAGATGCGGCCCTTGCCCAGAGCCGGCTCAATCAGGCCCAGGCCGTGGTAGATAAGGCAGTGGTGAAGGGCGTGATTCACAAGAACACTGCCGCTCGCCGCAAGGCCGGTTTTGCAAAGCTCGTCAAAAGCCTGAGCCCTCAGGCATAGCCCAAAAACCTCTCTCCTCCGCCTCCCTCGCTGTCAGAGCTGCTGCAGCCTTCTGACAGCATTAAGAGGCGTAAGCCGCACAACAACACAGAATACGAAAAGAGGGATTCCTGCTTGCAAGTGCCGGGATCCCTTTCTCGTCTTCTCACCCCTGCCTCTCCCTATCTGTGCGCTTTTTCTCCGCCGGAAGTTCCAAGAAACTGCAGCAACCCCATCTCAAGCCCTCGCCACCCCGGCCCCACCCCGGCTTTTTCGGCGGCGCTCAAAAAGGCAAGCCTTGCGGCAAAATCATAGAGAGCCCTCTTGGGGTACCGGCGCAGTAACTCCTGCCCCATGCGCTTCTGGTAGCTTCGGGCTCCGATGGACTTCAGCGCCTCTTCCTGATCCTGCCGGGAGGGATAGAGGGCCATGTACATCCCCACCCGAATCCGGTTGTAGAGGGAAGTAAGCACAAAAAGAAAGGGCTGCCGCCTCGCCAGACTCCGGAATCCCTCCAGAGTCTCTGAAAGCCTGCAGTAACAGAGACCATCAAGGAAGCGCAGCAGATCTTTATCCCCCTCATCAACAGAAAGGGCCGCCACCTCAACCCCTGAAAGAGGTCTATCGTAGTAGGCCAGGGCGAGTTTTCGCAACTCTCCCCGGATCTCTTCAGGATCTTCAAAACGCTCGCTGATAAACGAAAGGGCCTCGGGAGAAAGCTCTACCCCCGCAGAAGAGGCATTCTTACGGAGCCACTCCATCCGCTCCCTCCCCCATCGAGGCATCTCCTCCCCCTTGCGAACCGCACAAAGCTCCTTGGCGGAAGCGGGAAAAAAGGTCCCCCAGCTTTTGGTATAGAGCAACAGAAAGACCGCATCTCCCGGGGAGGGGTCAAGCTCCGAGAGAAGATTTTCGGGGAATTTCCCCAGCTTCTCCGCCCCCTCCACCAAAAGATACGTCTTGGAGCAGAAAAGCCCCCGGGTAGAACCCGATGCGAGAAGATCGCTCCAGGAAGTTCCCTCCCGTACCGTCCCTCCGGGCTCATACCCCAGCTTTTCCAACCCTCTACGCTCTTCTTGAAGAAGACGCCGCTGGGAGGTTCCAGCGGCGTCGAGGATCACCAGATGGGGCACGTGCTACTTCACCACCACGTTAACGAGTTTATCGGGCACTACTATGATCTTGCGGATCTCCTTTCCCTCCAGCCTCTTTGCTACGGCCTCAGAGGAGAGCACCGCCTTTTCGAGATCCTCTTTGGAGAGCCCCGCCGCAAGCTCCAGCCGCTCCCGCACCTTGCCATTCTCCTGATAAACCACGGTGATCACATCCTGCACCAGGGCCTCTTCGTCGTAGGAGGGCCACTCAGAGAGGGCGAGGCAGGGGGTATTCCCCAGCATTTCCCACAGCTCCTCACACATATGGGGAGAGAAGGGAGAGAGGCAGAGAAGCAACGCCTCTACACCCTCCCGCATGAGCTGCCACTCCTCGGAAGATTCCGGTGTATAGGCCCCGAGAGCGTTGCTCAGCTCCATAAGCCGGGCCACCGCGGTATTGAACTGCCGCTCCTCTTCGATATCGTGCCCTACCTGCTTGATGGTGTAGTGGATGGTGCGCTTCACATCCCGAGACTCCCGGGAGGTGATCTTCTCAAGAGGGAGAGCGCCTCGGGGAGTTTTCGAAAGATTTTCGAGATTATCCTCCACCAGCCGCCAAACCCGCTTGAGGAAGCGATGCGCCCCCTCTACCCCCTGCTCGGACCAGTCGAGATCCTTCTCCGGTGGGGAGGCAAAGAGGATAAAGAGCCGGGCGGTATCCGCCCCGTAGTGCTTGATGATCTCGTCGGGATCCACTACGTTCCCTAGGGATTTGGACATCTTGCGGCCATCCTTGATCACCATCCCCTGGGTAAGAAGATTTTGAAAGGGCTCCCGCACCGAAAGATACCCCATATCCGCCAGCACCTTGGTGAAGAATCGGGCGTAGATCAGATGCAGACAGGCGTGCTCGATCCCTCCGATATACTGATCCACGTTCATCCAGTAATCCGTATCCTCCTTGAGGAAGGGGGCCTGCTCCGTCCAGGGAGAGGCGTAGCGCAGGAAGTACCAGGAAGAGCACATGAAGGTATCCATGGTGTCCGTCTCCCGCCGGGCCTTCCCCTTGCATACGGGGCACTTGGTCTCTACCCAGCTCTCAAGCTGCGGCAGAGGACTCTTCCCCCCCTCAAGAAGCTCCACATCCTGGGGGAGCAGCACCGGGAGCTTCTCCTCCGGCACGGGGACCATGCCGCACTTTTCGCAGTAGACCACCGGAATGGGGGCCCCCCAGAAGCGCTGCCGGGAGACGAGCCAATCCCGAAGGCGGTAGTTCACCTCCAGCTTGCCGAAGCCCTTCTCCTCCGCCCAGGCAGCCATCCGGGGAATAGCCTCTTTAGTGGGAAGCCCGTCGAACTCCCGGGAGTTGGTCTGGATGCCGTCTTCGTCGTAGGCCTTTTCCATGGTCTCCCCATCCAGAGGGGAGCCGTCCGCGGGAGCGATAACCACCCGAACGGGGATGTCATACTTCCGGGCAAACTCGAAGTCCCGCTGATCGTGGGCGGGCACCCCCATGATGGCCCCGGTGCCGTAATCCATGAGAATGTAGTTGGCAATCCAGATGGGCACCTGCTCGCCATTCACGGGGTTCGTGGCGTAGGCTCCGGTGAAGATGCCCTTCTTCTCTCCCCCCACGGCGGTACGCTCAATCTCGCTCTCCTGTCCCACTTCCTGCACGAAGGCCCGGAGGGCATCTCCGGATTCGGACTGTGCCGCCAGCAGCTCCACCAGAGGATGCTCCGGGGAGAGGGCCAGGAAGGTAACGCCGAAGATGGTGTCGAACCGGGTGGTGAAGGTCTCTATGGGGTCATGCCCCTTTAGGTCGAAGGAGAGGCGCACCCCTTCGGAGCGGCCGATCCAGTTCTCCTGCATGATCCGTACCCGCTCGGGCCAGCCGGGGAGGTTTTTCAGATCATCCAGAAGCTCCTGGGCATAGTGGGTGGTCTTGAAGAACCACTGTTCCAGAGCCTTTTTCTTCACCGCAGTGCCGCAGCGCCAGCAGTGCCCCCCGTCGATGACCTGCTCGTTCGCCAGCACCGTGGCACAGTCGGAACACCAGTTCACCGGGGCGTGCTTACGATAGGCCAGCCCCTCCTTGAAGAGCTGCAGAAAGATCCACTGGGTCCAGCGGTAGTAGTTAGGGTTGCAGGTCTCCACCCGGCGGCGCCAGTCGTAGCTGCACCCCATGCTCTTGAGCTGGCTTGTCATATGCTCGATGTTATCCCAGGTCCACTTGTGGGGATGCACGCCGTACTTGATGGCGGCATTCTCCGCAGGAAGGCCGAAGGCATCAAACCCCATGGGATGCAGCACGTTGTACCCCTTCATCCAGAGATACCGGGAGAGCACATCCCCTATGGAATAGTTCCGCAGATGCCCCATGTGAAGCGCCCCACTGGGATAGGGAAACATTTCGAGACAGTAGAACTTTTCCTTATCCTCATGGGACTCCACCTGGAAGACCCCTTCCTCTTCCCAGTAACGCTGCCATTTCTTTTCGATGTCGTTAAAAGCATACCCCACGCCGAATTCCTCCTTATCGGGCGATTCTCTTTCGAAAGTACAGTAAAACATAAAAAAATAGAAATACAGGAACATAGAAACGTATAAAACACAAAGACGTACAGATACATGGTGTTGCCACATAATCAAGGGTGATCCAAAACGATCCAAAGTGCCCCTCATTATAGCCATGAAAAGAGGGAGATGCAAAAGGGGTTTTGCATCTCCCTTGCTGACTTCCGGCAGAAAAACTACTGGTCTATCTGTCTATCTGCATTACGAAGGCGGCAGACTCCTCGCCGGATCGCACCCCTACCAGAATGCGTTCTCCCTTATAGGTCTCTAGAAAAACTCTCGGCGTAACTTCTTCTCCGAGAAAGCTCACAAAAACGGTGCTACCGTAAAGCCAGGAGATCTTTTGCATCCCCTTCTCTTTCTCCTCAATCCAGATGTAGGGCATCTCGAAGGAAAGATCCTGAAAGGCTCCTTCAAAAAAACGCTCCGCACGAGACTCCTCTATTACCTGAGAGAAGGGGGCAATCCCCACATCAGCTTCGACTTCCTCAGCCATCCCCGGCAGGGAGAAGAGGGAAACAAAAAGAATTGCGGAAAAGAGAACCGCAAAAAAACGAACCTTTCTGGCAAGAGGAATACTTGCATTCTTTCTCATAGGTATCCATCCTTTCTAGGGCTGTACCGTGGGCTGTGCAAAGGGTTGCTTCCAGAAAATAATCTCGGTGCTGTCGAATTTGCGAAGATTACTGCTCCGGGGATCCCCTTCCGGGAGAGGAATAAACCCGGACATCACGCCCTCTCCATCGGTAGATATATCCACAACTCCTGCATCAGCCAATATTTTCTGTAGCTCATTTGCCCCATCCGGACTAAGATCCTTCCTGGCCTCGTCCGTGGCGAGGAAGGTAATAACGATTCGGGTTCCCGGTATCACATTACCGTCCTCATCCTCGTAAAAGGTATCGTACGCTGCAATTCCCGTAGGCATAACCCCTTCAAGCTCCACATATTTTGCGGGAACATCCTCGGGCCAGTCCGAGAGGCCACTCACCCCGTGAAGCAGGTAGAGACGTCCCATGCCATTTTCAATGGGATCGGAACAGGGGTTATCTACATTCTCCCCCCCAAGTTCTTCCATATAGGGTTCAAAGGTCCCCACGATAAGGCGCTCAAAGAGATTAGAGAGGGCAGGGGCCGCCGAAACATACTCGCCCCGAGTATCCTTACCGTTGTAGAGTGTTCCGGGAAGACGTAGAGGAATCTGCCACCCCCAGAATGTGTCACTTCCGTCCTTTTCATAACCGCAGGGGGTATTGTCGATATAAATTCTATCGGCGCTGACGGCGGCATCCAGCTCCATGAGGTCCTCCATAAGAAGGGGATCTCGGGAGCAATCGAGATCGCAGGGGAGATCTTCGCAGTAGGCACTTATCTTTATCCCTACAATGAAATTTCGATCATTTTTAAGCTCTCCAAGGGGGGTGGGGACATCCTTGGTTCCTGCGAAAAGCCAGAGGGCTCCCCCGATCTTTCCTACGGGCATCTGATAGGGGATGATAAGCGGGGAGGTTCCCAGAAGGAGACGGGCAGAAATCTGGTGTTTCCAGTCTCCCTGCCCCAGGGACTTCTCCTCCTCAAGGATGATATGGTGGATGTACCCTTCGCTGTCGGGGGCAAAAAACCGCTCCACCGTTCTCAAGGGGGAGAAAAGTACACTGATGGGAGCGTAGATCATCCCCATCTCCGGCACCTCTTTGCTGTAGAACAGATCAGTGGGGCTATAGGCATCGGTCACACCCTTCCCCCATACTGCGTGAAGACGCCCATCCTCAAGGCCAAAGGCGTATATTACGCATCCCAGAGCATCCGAGAGAGGATCCGTGGAGTGGTTTCGAAGCCCTCCTCCCATGAACCCCAGAGGGAGAAGATCTTCAGTACTGTTCTCTGCCCTAAAATGTACTCTGCCGACAAAAGGCTCCCCCAGGAGAAACCCCATGTACTGGTAGTCTTGCATATGTCGGGAGGTGAGAAAGGAATCGGTGCATGCGACAAGACGATCTTGCTCAATGCCGCGGTATTTTTTGTTGTCGGTCCTGAAAGAGCCCTCCCGGTATGTGCAGACCCGGAAGGTTGCGGAGGGAGAGGAGGTAGCTTTCCCCTCCCAGTGGAGGACACTCCGGACAGGGTAGTATTTGGTCCCCGGCTCCACCGTATAGGGGAGAAAATGGTTGGGGTGCGCATCTCCAAACCCCACCGCCGCATTTTCAACAGCCCAGAGGAATTTCGGGGTTTGAGGATTCGTCACATCCATAGCATAGATGCCGTACCCTCCGTACCCCATGGTTCCCAGAAGCACCGTAGCATACTTAGCACTGGAACCAGAACCAAGAAGAACATCCTCTGCCACCAGGGAGCCTCCCAAAATTTCCCGGGGGAGATCTTCTCCTTTCTTATCTGCATCTATGCCATACCAGTCCCAATCCCAGAAGGATTTATTAGCACCAAACTCAAAGACCACGTTCCGCTCCGCCCGAAGCCCCGCTAGGCGAGACCACCGAAGAGCCAGCGGGGGGATGAAGGCCCACTCCTCAAACCCTGATTCCGTGTTAAAGGAGTGGAGCATCCCTTCGCTGGACTGAATGTAGAGACGCTCCACTCGATCCTTATGATCTTTCTTGAAGGCAAGATATTTGGAATCCAGCCAAGGTCCCCGGGGAGCACCCACGATGGAAATGCCAGAACGATCCATATCTGCCATGGGGCTTTCCCGCTTCCTCCAGTGGGGACACAAGGTAGCATCAGGGATCTCTCCTCGATACCAGCGGATAAAGCATCGAGTTTGAGGTTCTATGCGTGGATCGTCTGCAGGAAGCAGAGAGTTTCCAGAAAGGGCATAACGAATCCCCAGCTCTTCCACCACGGACTGCCAACCGGAATCGTTTCCCGCTACATCCTTAAATTCGATGAGATTGGTTCCTGCCACGGGGAAACCCCGAGAGGAATGCCAGTTTGCAGTATAGACTTTCCGACTCCCCTCAGGAGGAAAAGAGGATTCCCAAAGCTTGGCGCCGAAGGTTCCATCGTAACCTATACGATACTTTTCGAGCTTCCCGTGCCAAAGTTTTCTTTCGAAGTAGACCATCTGAGGGATATAGGAGGCCCCTTCCACTCCTGGGAGCCCCGCCCGGACTCTCGGAGGGCTTTTCCTACCACTCATCTCCTTGATGGTAACAAGAATATCTTCAAAGGCACTGAAGAGCCCCTCGAAGTTATCCGCATAGTAGGCATGGGCAGGTTCTCCGTCAAATACCCCATCAAAGCCCACATCTGCACAAAGATCCAGCTCTGTCGCAAGGGTGGGCATGTCTGCAGAGTTGATAAATCCAATCACCATGGTACGCACAGGATAGAAGAGGTTCTTGTTCTCCTTGTCCTTAAGACTACGCCCCGGTGCCCCCCCAGTCTGCTGATAGAGCAGTCGCACAGCTTCACGAGGAGTACGATTTGACGCAGTGTCCTCACCATCGGTCATGACGATCAGCCAGTTGGCCTGACAGACGCCGTCGTAGGTACCGCTTCGACTGGCAAAGAAATTGTACGCTGAGGTTACGGGCTGTCCGCCATCAGGATAGATGGATGCCGCCAAAGGGGTGTTGCCGCTGGCTCGAAGCTCCTGGTTCCAGCTTGGATCCGTGATGTACTGCTGGTAGGAGGAGGGCATGCCATTGGATTCGCTTCCATCAAAGATTTGAAGAAAATCCTGACGCACCAGCTTCGTCTCAGAATCCACCGCAGGAGCAAGACCGAGCCGAAGCCGCATCCCCTTTGGGGCAGAACCGTTCCAACTGGTTATCTGCATATCTGTGTAGTTATATCTCCAGGGGGAAACTCTGTAGTAGTACTGATAGTATCCTGCCGTGCCATTTTCTGCTGCAAAGTTTTGATTGTAGGTCCCCAGGGCGATGTTCATACCCTCCAGAATATCGGATTTTTCCGTGAGAAGCCGGTACATGACGTTTCGAAGAATGTAAAGGCGACTGTCGTTGGGCATATTCGGGAGGAGGGGATGGTAGTTGGCGGGATCATTCGGGTCATTATTACTCGGATCCGTATCTCTCCCGGCATAATTCTGATAACCGTAGGTGCGATTTACATACCAGGAATGACTGCCATCGCCCCAGGTATCTCTGTCCTTGGGATCGAGGGTCATGGATCCGCTGGTATCAATGAGGAACAAGATATTCGGAGGGTCAATCTCCTCGGCGTATCGGATGGTTCCAAAGGAGCTTTTCGGCCAGGAGAAGCTCGGAACCGAAGCATCAAAGGCAGGATCCGAAGCGGCAAAGGCACTCCCTTCCAGAAGGAGGAGGGCCACCACCATGGTCAGGATCATCCATTTCGCACACATGCCCTCAGGGCCTTTTCGTGAAGGGCGCCGCATGAACATCACCAATCCTTTCGCTGCTCTTTGGAAGCATATGGCTGGTTTTTTCAGAACACTTCCATTTTCTAATTTCTGAACCTGCTACCTATTCGCTCTTCCACGGACGAGTGCGGATAAGCCCAAAGGCAGTACCACGCACAGGCCCTTTCAGGGTTTCTATCTCTACCGTACTGAGTATCATATAGACCCCTGTACTCGTTTCGGTGATGTCCGGATCCAGTGGAGAACCCGCAGCATAGGAGGAGCCAGCCGTAACGTTTTTAAGGATTTCTTCTTTTTTCTTAAACAAATTCGCCTCTATCTTCGGAGGCAGCCCAGAAACATAAGCTACCCCAGGATCTACTTCGTATCCCAGGGCGAAGACCTGCCAACGGCCCTTTGCTTTACTTATATCCATGACAATCTCTCTTGCTCCGGAAGGGATGAAATTCTCTGCAAGAACCTCAAGGCCCTCCTGCCACCAATCATCACCTTTCCCGGAAGGTTTTTCAAGAAGGATTACTCCCCTTCCTAGCATATCCTCGGAAATTCCCAGCCCTCCTATGGTCTGGTCAAGAGCCTTGAGCCCCCGTTGAAGCCCTTCCTGGCTAATCGCATAGAGAACGGACTTTTCCTTGGCCATCCGGGTGGTACGGGTGGCATTTTCCACAATCCAGAGAGCTGCTGCTGTAAGAGCGCCGCCGATGAGCATGACTATGAGGACAAAGGCAAGGCTCATGCCGGGGCTTTTTCCCTGAAGGCCCTCTTCCCGACGGACAGGCTTTTCCAGTTTTTTGGACATTTTTGACACCTTTACGTAATATCTCAATTGCGTATCCTCCATATGCGCCCCACCGCCACGTGGCGGAAGTGCCGTTCCTCCGAAGTAAGAGATGTGCCGGGCCACCCCGGAGGCGGACTGACTTCATGGCTCAACCTTTCCTTTCCCCTCCCCAGAAGCACCACCTGAAGAAGCCGGGTATTCGGATTCCACAAGACATCCATCTTAGCGATGGGAATCTCCGTATCTTTGTCATTCATGAAAAGCCTATCTGTTCCAAGGTAGAAACGTACACTCTCCAGCACGTAAAGAGTATCAAAAAGTTGCACCGTATTTAGGGAAGAAGATTGAAGCTGAATTTCTGTGTTTGTGGAGGGATTGCCGGTTACCCTGAAAGGAAGTCGGGAGGCGGGAAAGACCACCCAGTCGTTTTGGGATATCAAACCGCCAAGCGAGGAGCCTCCGGTAAAGGGTGGATCTGCCTTTACCGTAAGAGATGTGGCAGAGGTGCCTATCTCCTTCTCCTCCATGGCCCCCACCGCAACGGGAGTGGCACGGGCTCCGAGAATCCGCAGAGCTGTATCTCGAGAAAAAACATCCTTGGAGTACGGTTCTATAGAACCACTCCACCCCCCCCAAGCCGGAGTGGGAACCAAATTAAAAGCAGCCTGAAAATCTGAAGGGGGGTCACTCGGCATACCCATCCCTGCTTGAAGGACGTAAGTCTCAATAAGGGCAAGCCCCATCTCGGCGTTCTGCTGGGCCGCCGTAAGGTCATCGTGCATATTGAAGTTCCGGAAAAAGGCCACAAAGAGAAGGGAGACCGATCCCATGATGATTCCCCCAATGATGAGGGTTATGAGAAGCTCTACCAGGGTCATGCCCCGTCTTTTGAACGTAAAATGCTCTGCTCTTTTTTTTCTCATGACACACCCCCTCGTTTCCCATGGAAGATGGGGAAGGCTTGTACACGGCTCTCCTGGTTCTCAACTATCACGGCTCACCACAAGATGGCTACTGGGGCCGAGATCCCTGGTAATTTCAAGACCTCCGGCATACCCAAGCTGATCATTCCAATCAACATTCACCTGTACGTAATCCGGCGAAGGGTCCCAAGAAGGACCTCCCGTGGTTCTGGAATAAAACCCAAGGGTAACCCTGTAGACATCCGCAGGATCAAGCTCTGTAAGAAGAAAAACATTCGGTGCAGTGGCATCATTAGAAACCCCATAAGCCCCAAAATCCGAATTCTTGGGATCTTGATAGTTCGCCGATTCCCCGAGATCCAGGGCGGAGGCGGCGAAGAAGGCCGCCTTGGCCCGCTGATCCGAAAGCAGCAGTGCCCGGGTGGTCACCACGGGCACCGCCGCCAGAGAAAGAAGAGCAATGGCCAGAATGACCAGGGATATCAGGGTCTCTATGAGAGAAAAGCCTCTTCTGCCCTTGCAAGTCTTCATGGCCTTCTACCGCCTCTACGATTTGGGAGAGAGCTGTTTTTCGAGAAAGGGCTTCATCATGTCCAGAGGGATGGGGAAGAGGGTGGTGGAATTGTTCTCCGCCGCTACTTCCCGAAGGGTCTGGAGATAACGCAGCTGGATGGTGATGGGGCTCTGCTCCATAATCTGGGCAGCATCCAGAAGCTTGCGGGAGGCCTGAAGCTCTCCTTCGGCGTTGATGATCTTCGCCCGGCGATCGCGCTCCGCCTCGGCCTGGCTCGCCATGGCGCGCTTCATCCCCTCGGGGAGTTCCAGCTCCTTCACTTCTACAGCGCTCACCTTGATCCCCCAGGGATCGGTTCGTTCGTCGATAATCTGCTGCAGCTCTTCGTTGATCTTCTCTCTATCCGAGAGCACTTCATCCAGCTCCGCCCGGCCGATGACCGCCCGAAGGGTGGTCTGGGAGAGCTGGCTGGTGGCGAGCATGTAGTTTTCTACCTCCACCACGGATTTGGCAGAGTCCATGACCCGGAAGTAGAGCACCGCATTCACCTTTACGGGGACGTTATCCTTGGTGATAACCTCCTGCACCGGCACATCGAGAGTAACCACCCGAAGATCTACCTTGAGCACCTTGTCGATGAAGGGGATCACAAAGACAAGGCCGGGACCCTTGGTACCCACGAGACGGCCGAGACGGAAGACCACCGCCCGCTGATACTCCGGCACGATACGAATGGCAGAGAAGATAAGAACGAAGAGAAGAAGAATCCCTCCGAGACTGCTACCGATGGTCCATAAAATTTGCTGAATATAGTACATGCTAATCCCTCCCAATCTTTTTATGATGAAATTGCCACCTAACACCCTGGCAGGTTTTTACCTGCCCACCACTACCAGTACACGTTTCTACTATCAGAATACTATCACAAAAGACTATCAGGAATCCGCCTTCTCCTCGGAGGGGGTCTTCTCCTCCGGGGTTACCACCAGAAGAAGCCCTTCGCTACGCACCAGGCGCACCACAGCATCCTTCGGGATGGTCTCTCCCGAGCTTGAGACAGCCTTCCAGTACTCTCCATGATAGAGCACCATGCCTTCGGGGTCTAGGGGTTTGATTACTTTTCCTTTTTCCCCCTGAAGGCCTTCGTAACCCGACGTTACAGGCTTTTTGAGGGATCGCCAAATTCCCCAGGCGGCAAGAAGGAAAAAGCCCGTGAGTACCGCCGCTCCCCCGATCATAAAGGAGAGGGAAAAGTCCAGAAGTTCCCCTCCGGGGGCTCGAAAGAGGATAAGACCTCCCACCACCAGGGCCACACTTCCCATAAGGCTCAATATTCCCACCCCTCCCACAAGCAGATCCAGAATCATGACCCCTACTCCCGCCACAAGAAGCACGATGCCTCCCCAGTTGAAGGGGAGCATCCGAAGCCCCAAGGCCCCGAGCAGAAGAAGCACCGCCCCGGAGGTTCCCAGCACGAACCCTCCGGGAGAAAGAATTTCGAAGACCACCGCATAGAGCCCCGCAATGAGGAGCAGATAGGCCACATCCGGCCGGGTAACAATCTCCAGAAGCTGTAGCCGGAGGGACATGAGGCGCCGTTCCACCCGATGCTCCTGAAGATCCAGCACCACTTTGTTGCCTTCCAGAGAGATCTCCCGCCCCTGAAGGGCTGCCAGAAGAGATTCCAGATTTTCCGCCAGAATATCCGCCACCCCCTCCTCCAGGGCCTCGGGGGCGCTGAGGGAGAGGCTGTAGCGCACCATGCGCTCCGCCGCCACGGCGTTGCGCCCCCGCTCCTGGGCGAGGCTACGGATGTGAGCCGCAAGATCGTTGGTAATTTTTTCGTTCATGGTGTCCGTGGGAACGTCCTGCCCTCCCGCGGTGACGGGGTGCGCCGCTCCCACGTTGGTTCCCGGAGCCATGGCAGCCACCGCAGCGGCTTGCAGGATAAAGGCCCCTGCGGAAGCTGCCTGAGCCCCCTGAGGAGAGACCCATACCACCACAGGAACGGGAGCCGCCAGCAGAGTTTTGGTGATCCCCCGCATGGAGGATACCAGCCCTCCCGGGGTGTCGAGTTCCAGCACCAGAAGGACATCTTCTTTGTAGGAAGAGACCTCCTCTAGAACCTCCTGAAGATGCCGCTCCATGGGAACTCCCACGGAACCCCGCAGAGGGGTTACCACCACCCTGGTAAGCGCTTCTCCGGGAAAGGCCCCCAGAAAGATGCCGAAAAGGGCCCCAGAGAAGGCCAGGCAGAGCATGGTTTTACGGAAACGTCTATATAGATGGAACAAACATAAAAAAGCAGATCCTCGAAACATCATCGAATCACCTCCAAAGCCTGGGCTAGATGAGAAATCCGGGTTACCTTGTGCTCCATCTCCGGAGGAATGGAGGCTCGTTTGCTTACGTAAGCCCTGGAAAATCCGAGCCGGAAAGCCTCTTTCAAGCGCTGTTCTCCCTGGGGAACCGGGCGGATCTCCCCCGCCAGCCCTACCTCCCCCACAAAGCAGCTTTTCTCCGGAAGAGGACGCTCCGCCAGGGAGGAGGCCATGGCGAGGGCCAAAGGAAGATCCCCTGCGGGGTCTTTAATGTTGAGCCCCCCCGTAACGTTCACGTACATGTCCGCCTTCTGAGAGACGTAGCCGCACCGCTTTTCCAGCACCGCCAGCAGAAGCTGCACCCGGCTGTTGTCCATCCCCCGGGAGGCCCGTTTGGGGTAGGGAAAGGGGGTTTCGCAGGCCAGAGCCTGAATCTCTACCACAAAGGAGCGGCTCCCCTCCAGCACCACACCAAAAGCCACTCCGGGAATGCCTTCTTCTTCACGATTCCAGAAGAGAAGCCCCGGATCATCCACGGGAAAGAGCCCCTCCTGCCGCATTTCGAAGAGCCCCATCTCCTGGGTGGAGCCAAAGCGGTTTTTGGAGGCCCGAAGCATCCGCAAGCCTTGATGCTCGTCCCCCCCAAAGGTGAGCACCGTATCCACCATGTGCTCCAGGAGCTTGGGCCCCGCAATGGCTCCCCCCTTGGTAACGTGCCCGATGAGCACCAGAGGAACCCCCTGGGCCTTGGCGGCGGCGATGCAGACCCGGGCACTCTCCCGCACCTGGGTGGGGGTGCCGGGCCAAGAGTCCACCTCCCCCAGCCTCATGGCCTGTACGCTGTCCACCACGAGAAAGTCGTAGGCTTCGAGAGAAGGGAGAAAGAGTTCCGGGTTCTCCTCTGCACAGAGATCCAGGGTGGGCGAGAGGGCTCCGATGCGTTTCGCCCGGGAGGCCACCTGAGAGAGAGACTCCTCTCCCGAAACGTAGAGAATGCGCTTGCCCCTGCGGGCCATGGCACCGCATACCTGCAAAAGCAGGGTGGATTTGCCTATCCCCGGATCCCCCGCCAGAAGAGCGGCCCCTCCGGGAACCCACCCGCCTCCGAGAACCCGATCAAGTTCCCCCATTTCGGAAGAGAGCCGGGGCACTTCAGGGATCTCCCCCACCTGCACGGGGGCAAAGGAACGAACCTCCCGAGGAGCTGCAGCAAATCCCTTTTCGGAGACCTGCAGAACCTCTTCTTCAAGGGTACCCCACTTGCCACAGTGGGAGCATTTCCCCGTCCAGGAGGAGAAGACCCCCCCGCAGGCGGAACATACGTACCTGGAATGGCTCTTTTTTTTACTCAATCCGGGTGTCCTCCCTCTCTCTTCTCTCAAAAGAGCTTCTCCATGCTCGGTGATGCATATTTCGAAAAGCCTTTTCAAATTATACATGTATGAGGAAGGTACGTCGAGAAAGTCTTTACATTGTTTCAAACCCATGATATCATCCCCTCGTTGCATCAACCTATCACTTTAGCATACTATCACAAGAAGGTGAACTCATGGAATTTCTTAAAAAACAGGAGAAAGAGTATCGCTCCGAAGACAAGCAGAGCCTCTCCCGAAGGGTGGAGGCTCTTATCCGGGATATCCGGGAAAAGGGATGGCCCGAGGTGGAGGCCTGTGCCAAACGTTTTGATGGGTACGAAGGAACCTTTCGGGTGCCTCCGGAGGAGATAGCCCGGGCCGCTTCGGCGCTTCCTCCGGAGCTTCGCAGATCTTTGGAGACCGCCATGGAGAACGTGCAAATCTTCCACCGGCATCAGCGGGAGATCTGTAAAGATCACGTGTGGGAGACCGCTCCGGGGGTATTCTGCGGCCTTCGCTTTGTTCCGGTGGAGTCTGCAGGGGTCTACGTTCCGGGAGGACGTTACCCTCTGCCGAGCACCGCCATTATGGGGGTGATTCCCGCCCAGGAGGCGGGGGTTGCCCGGATCGCCGCCTTCTCTCCCCCCTCGGGGCCTTCGGGGATTCACCCGGTAACTCTGGGGACCCTGGGGCTGCTGGGGGTGGAAGAGGTATGGTGCCTCGGGGGGGTGCAGGCCATCGCTGCGGGGGCTTTGGGGGTTGCTCCGGTGGCGAAGGTGGATATGATGGTGGGGCCCGGAAACGCCTACGTTACCGAGGCGAAGCGGCTTCTCTTCGGAGAGATGGGCATCGACGGCCTGGCGGGGCCGAGCGAGGTGCTGGTGGTGGCGGATGGATCCGGGGATCCCGAGATTATCGCCGCGGATCTTCTGGCCCAGAGCGAACACGATCCTCTGGCAAAGGGAACGCTCCTCTGCCTGGATCGTGCTCTTGGAGAGTCGGTGCTTCGGGAGGTAGAGCTGCTTCTGGAGCAGCTTCCCACCCGGGAAATTGCCCGGGCCTCCTGGAAGGATTACGGCAGCGTGGCCTTATGCACTCTGGAGGAGGCGGTGGATTTCGCCAACCGCACCGCCCCGGAGCACCTGGAGCTTGCTCTGGAAAATGCCCCGGAGATGCTGCAGCGCTTTCGGGCCTACGGAGCCGCCTTTCTGGGGCACCGGAGCGGAGAGGCCTTCGGGGATTACGTGGCGGGGACAAATCACATTCTTCCCACCAGCGGGGCCGCCCGCTTCTCCGGAGGGCTCTGGACGGGAACTTTTCTGCGCTCCCTCACATCCCTACAGATTGAAAAAGCCTCCCTCCAAAAGCTTTGCGATGCGGGGGAAACCATGGCGGAGGCGGAGGGGCTGAAGGCCCATGGAGAAGCTATGAAGAGAAGGAGACGATTTCTATGAGCAGAATTCCCCAGGGATGCCAGACCCTCGGGGGCCTTCGGGCAGAGGGGGTAAATCGCTGTCGGGAGAGTTTTTTCAGCACCTTCTCCTCCCGGGGGTATATGTCCTTTCTTCCTTCGGGGCTCCAGCTTCTGGAATCGGTGTGGGAGAAATACCCCCCCGCCTTCCGGAACCGTCTGGTGCCGTTGAACTCCCCCTATGCGGAACCTTCGGTTCTCATGGGGGATCCTACCCTGGCGGCGCTGGCCTATATGAGCGCCCATCACGCTCCTCACGAACGGCCCCTGCGGCTCTGCTACGCCCAGAAGGTCTACCGCCGGGGAGATGCTCCGGAGGATCCCTTCGAGTCGTACCAGGTGGGGGCAGAGCTTCTCGGATGGAACGGCCACGGGGCGGAGGTGGAGATGCTCTCTCTTATTATGGAGAGTTTCGAGAAGCTTTCCATACCCCTTCCTACGGTGGTGCTTGGGGATGTGCGGATTCTTAAACATCTCTGTTCCGCCCTCTCTCGGGAGGAAGAGGCCCGTCTTCTCGCCGCCCTGAGTTCCGGCTCCTACAGCGACTATTACAGCGTGGTGGCACAGATTTCTTCAAAAAACGGCACCGCCGCTTTCTTGCAGGTTCTCCCCCATCTCAAGGGGGGTGAAGAGGTGCTCACCAAGGCCCGGGAACTCTGCGGCAACCTTCCTCTGGAGGATCTTCAAGAGATCACCACATCCCTGAAGGAGATGGGATACCGTAAACAGCTCCGGCTGGATCTCGCTCTCTTTCGAGAGATCGGCTACTACAGCGGCCCGGTCTTCGATTTTTATCTTCCTCAAGAGGGGCGTTCTCTGGGGGGAGGAGGACGTTATGATGGGCTGCTCTCCCAGTACGGTATTCTGGGGCAGGCTCTCGGGTTCAATCTTGATCTGGAGCGCATGGCCCGGAACATCCCCCCCTCTGCCCATGGCAAGACCGTTATGGTCTGGGGAGGGCAAATGAGTCCCCCCAAGGCTCTGGAATATGCCCGCAAGATGGCATCCCTGGGAAGAAAGGCGGAGATGAGCTGGCACGAGAGCCCCGAAGCCTCCCGGGAGCTTGCCCGGATACGGGGGTACGGCTGGTGGCTGGACGGCAAGACGGGGCAGCTTCACGATCTGAAACACCCCGGAGAAAATCCCCAGGCCCAGGATATATGGAGCAAGGAGGAATGTTCATGCTGACCGTAGCACTTCCCACAGGACGGGTACTGGAGGATGCGGTAGAGGTGCTGCAGTTTCTCGGCATTCCCACGGAGCTTCTGGAAAACCGGGGGCGAAAGCTGATTCTCGAAGACTCCTCCTGGAGGTTCATCCTCGCCAAACCCATGGATGTTCCCCTCTACGTGAGCCGGGGAATAGCAGATCTGGCTCTTGCGGGGAGCGATGTGCTGGCGGAACGGAAAAGCTCCGTGGTGGAACTCGGGGATACCCGCAAGGGGCGGTGCCGCATGGCCGTGGCAGGCCCCCGGGAGGTGGCGAAACGCTTCGAAAGCCACGAGAGTTCCCGGGCGGGTTTGCGGATCGCCACCAAGTACCCCCGGGTGGCGGAGGAGTATTTTCAAACTAGGGGGATTCAGGTGGATCTGCTGCATCTTTCGGGATCCATCGAGCTGGCGCCCCGGCTGGGGATGGCGGACTGTATCGTGGACATCGTACAGACCGGAAGCACTCTCAAAGCCAACGGCCTGGTGGTGATTGAAGAGATCTGCCCGGTCTCCCTGCGCCTGGTGGCAAGCAAGAAGAGCGTACACCTCCGATGGGAACGCTTCGCCCCCTTTCTTGAGGCCTTCCGACGGAAAAGCTAACTACATTTTGTGTTTAATTTTTTAAAGAAAGGACACAGGATATTTGATGACCATACAATGCTATGAACGGGAGACGAAGGAGACCTCTCTCTCTTTGCAGCTTGCCCTGGAGCCCGGAGAAGTCTCGGTATCCACGGGGTGCGGTTTTCTGGATCATATGCTCCATCTTCTGGGGCATCATGCGGGGTGGACTCTTCTTGTGAAGGGTCAGGGAGATTTGCATGTGGATGCCCATCATCTTACGGAGGATGTGGGGATTCTGCTGGGGTCGGCGTTGCTGGATCGGATGAAGGAGCGTTCGGGCTTTCGGCGTTACGGCCAGAGGCTTCTTCCCATGGATGGCTCTCTGGCCATGGTGGCCCTGGATATCAGCGGCCGGGGGGGGCTTTTCTGGAAGGGGAGCTTTCCCACCCCATCCTGCGGCAGTTTCAATATGGAGCTTGTGGAAGAGTTCTGGAAGTCCTTCGCCCGGGAAGCCCGGATTACCCTGCATATCCGGCTTCTGGAGGCGGATAATAGCCATCACGGGGCGGAGGCTGTTTTCAAGGGTGTGGGTCGGGCGCTGGAAGAAGCCCTCTCCCCCTCCCCCATCGAAGTCAGTACCAAGGGGGCTCTTCTATGATCGGCATTATCGCCTACGGAGCGGGAAATCTGCATAACCTTCAGCGGGGGCTGCGGTTCGGAGGCTTTGAGGCGGTTATTCTGGAAAATCCCGGAAAGGCTGAACAAGCGGAGCTTCTTCTTCTTCCCGGAGTGGGGGCCTTTGCTCCCGCCATGGAGGCCCTGAACCGTTCAGGATGGGGGGATCAGCTCCGGCATTGGCACCAGGCAGAACGTCCTCTTCTGGGAATATGCCTGGGGATGCAGCTTCTCTGCCGAGAGAGTTTCGAAAAGGAGCACACTCCGGGGCTGGGCTTTCTGGATGCTTCGGTGGAGCTTCTCTCCGGGGCTCCCAAGCTCCCCCATATGGGGTGGAACTCTTTGGAGTGGCAGCGTCCTTTCTCCCCGGCTCTTTTGCCTTCTTCGAACCCTTCAACCTGCTCGACTTCTTTGGCCTCTTCGGGAGATGCTTCTCCCGCTACAAATCTTTCTGATGAGACCTTTTACTTTGTGCATAGCTACGGGGTGCTTGAAAGCCCCCACACCCTTGCCACCACCACCACGGGAGAGGTAACCTTCGCCTCGGTGCTCGGCCGGGGAAAGGTGCTGGGGATGCAGTTTCACCCCGAGCGGAGCGGCCCCCGGGGAGTCGCCTTTCTTGCACGGGTGCTACGCCAATATACGAACACATCATGGGAGGGAATAGTATGATCCTCTACCCCGCCATCGATCTTTACGAACAGCAGGTGGTACGGCTCCGGCAGGGGCGCTTTACAGAACAGACCAGATACGGCACGGATCCGGAGGAACAGGCCCGGATCTTCCAAGAGGCGGGCTCTTCCTGGCTTCACGTGGTGGATCTTGAAGGGGCAAAAAAAGGATCTCCCTGCCATCTGGAGCTTCTTGCAAAACTTGCGGAAACGGGCCTCTCCATTCAGTACGGCGGAGGGGTTCGCACCGAAAAGGATGTGGAGCGCGCCCTGGCGGCGGGAGCAGCCCGGGTGATGACAGGAAGCATGATCCTCAAGGCTCCGGACGGAGGCAAATCGCTCTTCCAGACCTTCGGAAACGCCCTGGCCCCCTCTCTCGACGTGAAAGAGGGGCGGGTGGCCTACGGAGGATGGGAGAAGAGCACGGAGCATACCGCGGGATACTTTCTGGAACGCCTCATGGATCAGGGGTTCCGCACCTTTCTCGTCACTTCTGTAGAGCGGGACGGCACAGGCTACGGACCGGATCTGGAGCTGTACAAGGAGCTTCTCGCCCTTCGGGGGGACGCGGAGATTCTCGCTGCCGGAGGGATCTGGAGCATGGAGGATCTGGAAAAGCTGGACGAGGCCAAGGTTCCCGGGGCGGTGATCGGAAAGGCTCTCTACGAGGGAGGGCTGGATTTCGGAAAGGCTCTCGGGAGGTGGCCCCATGCTTAGAAAGAGAATTATCCCCTGCCTGGATGTTCATGCGGGGCGGGTGGTAAAGGGGATCAACTTCGTGAATCTCCGGGATGCGGGAGACCCCGCCCTTCTGGGGGAGCTGTACCAGAAGGAGGGGGCGGATGAGCTGGTCTTTCTGGATATCTCCGCCTCCACCGAGAGACGGCGCACCATGGCCCAATGGGTGGAGGCGGTGGCGGAACGGCTCTGCATACCCTTCACCGTGGGGGGAGGAATCTCCTCGGCGGATCAGGCGGTGGGGCTCGTGCGTCTCGGGGCGGATAAGATCTCTCTCAACACCGCAGCGGTGCGACGTCCGGAGCTTATTACCGAGTGCGCCAGACTTCTGGGAGATCAGGCGGTGGTCTGTGCGGTGGATGTACGCCGAGAAAGCCGAGAGAAAAGCTCCTGGGAAGTGGTTATCGAAGGGGGGCGCACCCCCACGGGAAAAGACGTTTTCGACTGGATCGAAGAGGCCGCACGTCGGGGGGCCGGGGAGATTCTTCTCACCTCCATGGATCGGGACGGCACCAAAGAGGGATACGATACGGAGCTTCTGGAGAGGATCTGCTCCCGCACCCGTCTTCCGGTGATCGCCTCGGGAGGGGCGGGAGAGAAGGCCCATTTCCTGGAGGCCTTTGAGGCGGGAGCCGAAGCGGCTCTGGCGGCATCCCTCTTCCATTTCGGCCTTCTGCGGATAGGCGAAGTAAAGGAATATCTTCGGGAGCATGGGGTTTCTGTGCGGCAAAGGGAAAGGGTGGAAAGAATTTCATGAACTGGGATACACTTCGCTATAATGATCAGGGGTTGATCCCCGTGATCGTGCAGGATGTTCTCTCCGGGGAGATCCTCATGATGGCCTGGAGCAACCGGGAATCTCTGGAGCAGACTCTGGAGACCGGGGAGATGGTCTTTTTCAGCCGCTCCCGTCAGGAGATCTGGCACAAGGGAGCCACCAGCGGGAACCGGCTTCTGGTAAAGGAGATCCGGGTGGATTGCGACGGGGACACCTTGCTGGCTCTGGTGGAGCCCCTGGGACCCGCATGCCATACCGGGGCGGTCTCCTGTTTCTACCGCAATTTCTGGGGAAAGGCCCGGGGAAAAAGCTGGTTTCTGGGAACCCTCTGGCGGGCTCTGCAGAAACGCCGCAACGCTCCCCCCGAGGAGAGCTACACCGCAAAACTTCTCGCCCGAGGCCCCTCCCGGGTGGGGCAGAAGATCGGCGAAGAGGGGGTGGAGACCGCTCTTGCGGTGGCCCTTCAGGATAAGGAAGCCCTTCGGTACGAGGCGGCGGATCTGCTCTATCACCTTCTGGTGGGGCTTATGGCTTCGGAAGTTTCCCTCGATGAGGTTCTTGAGGAGCTGGAATCCCGACATACCCCTTCATAGGCTTCACGGGATTCCTGCAGAGGCGGCCTCTGAGAGGGCCGCCTCTACTCTTTCCAGGGCCAGAGCACCTTGCGTCCTCCCTCTTCTCTCAGGGCAAGAGCAATCTCTTCAAAGGTGGGCTCTTTCAGGAGCATGCGGGAGCAATTTTCTTTTTTGATGCAGTCCAGTGAGTGGGAATCGGAAGAACGCACGATGGTGCGCCGGGGAAGACGAGGGAGCCACCCCCGGGCCTCCCGGGGGGTAAGCCTTCGGGAAAGCTCAATGGCATCCACGGGAAGATCCTCAGGAACCTCCCCAAGAACCGATACGTAGGAGAAGGAAGCCCGATCCACATGGGCGAGAATGGCGCACCCCCCGAAGCGATGGGTTGCATCGATGATGGAATCTACCGGATACTGCACTCCGTGCACCAGCAAGATGGGCTCCTCCCCGAGAATGTTGTTTTCCTCATCCACGTAAAGCTGCTCTCCGAAGGATGCGGGATCGTTGGTGATGGGGAGAAAGCCCTCCCGAAGCCACTCTTGAAAGGCTTCGGCATGCTCAAGATCCGGGAAGAAGGTTACCACATGGATGTCCTCTTCGGTCTGCACCTCCAACCCCGGAAGCACCCGAAGAGGGGTTCCCGCAGCGGCGCGCATAACCGCCCCGGCGTTGCCGCAGCTGTTATGATCCGTGATGGCCAGGCACTCTATCCCAGAGGCTACCGCCTGCTCCACGATATCCGGAACCCCCATATCCAGCCCCCCGCAGGGGGAGAGCACCGTGTGAACGTGAAGATCCACCACGTATTCCTGCAGGCTCTCAGACACCCCGCTCCTCCCCTATCCCTTCAGCCCCAGGGCTCCCATACGGGCAGAGAGGGAGAAGGCGGATTCTTCGGATACCCCGAGGGCAATTCCCTCCTGGGTGCAGCGGGAGACCATCTGGGGGTCCGGAGTCTTTCCCGCCGCCACAATGATGCAGGGGATTCCCCGAAGCACCGCTACCGCTACTACGTTGAGATGCCCCAAGATGGTAACCCAGGCGGCAGCTTCCGGGGCGTTCCCCATGATGAAGCTCAAGAGATCCCCAGTAACGCCCCGGGAGATCTCTCTCTCGGGTTCTCCTTCGCAGAGCACCTTTACGGAAAGGTGCGCAAAAAGTTCCTGAATGGTCATGACTCTCTCTCTCCTTCTCGGGTTTGCAAGGTGTGAGGCAAATTACGGGAGAGGGTACCGATCTCCGAGGCAAGAGAAGAGATTTTCTCCCGGAGCTTGAAGATGCAGTCGGTAACTTCGGCCTTCCCCCGAACGATATCCTCCGCCAGGGCGAAACAGGTAGGTCTTCCGCAGGCACCGCAGTCGATATGGGGAAGTTTGTCGTGGATTGCGTTAAGTTTTTTAAGCCGCGCCATGGCCTGGGCAAGGTCTTCTCCCAGGGGGAGGCGGGAATGAGGTTTTATCTCCCCCTCCAAACGCCATGTACCTTTTTTGTAGGATTCATGGAGCATCTGGCGGTACTCATCAGAGATGGCATAGTCCACCTCCACGTTCCGAAGCCTGAGTTCCGAGAGAAAGCGGGATTCTGCATTCCCCACTCCGCCGATACATCCCTGGGAGCAGATGCGGCACTCCACGTAATCCAGCCCCCGAAGCCTTCCCAGCTCCAGATCCTGCAGCAGATCAAGGGTGTTTCGGAGCCCCGAAACCGCCAGGGTACGGAGAGGTCTTTCGGAAAAGGCCTCCACATGCCGGGCCTCCCCTCCGCGCATGGCCCAGGAGAGCCAGCGCATGTTCGTTCCCCGGGGAAGCTCCTTTTCAATTTTGGCTCCCGCCGCAAGAAGATCCCGAGCAACTTTTTTAATGGATACCGCATGCGAAAAAGCGCTCGTCTCCCTTCCAAGAGGAGCATGAATCATGGTAATTTTTGCCGGACAGGGGACCATGAGAGCGAGTCTGGCATGGGGATGCTTGGCTTTCCAGAGCTGAGCCGCCACTTCAAGGGTATTTTCTACAGGCACCAGCCTGCCGATAAGCTCGGGAAAGCGAACCTGCACCAGCCGGATCACCGCGGGACAGTAGATGGAAATCATCGGAAGCTGCTCTGTGGATGGCTCTTGAAGATTCTGAGCAATGGCATAGGCTACCAGATCGAAGGCCAGGGGAACCTCCTCCACAGCCATGGAAATACCGAGATTTTCCAAGGCATGGTAGACAAGAGAGGGCTTCCAGTAGTGGGCAAATTGCAGGTGCAGCACGGGGTCTGCAATAAAGGTTACAGAATCATGAGAGCGGAGAAGCCCCCAATCGTCTTCATTCATGCTGAGGGCCTTCTTTTTGCAGGTCCGAAGGCACTCCCCGCAGTCGATACAAAGCTCGGGGATCACGTTTACGACACCGTGAATAACCCGGATCGCCTCGGTAGGACAAGACTTGATACAGTTTACACAGGCCTCACAGAGATTATCGTGGGTTCGAATTCCCTTGAAAAAGGAACTTTTCTCATCCATAACAAACTCCTCTCTTTGTCGACATCTCGGGGACAAGCAATCTAATCCTTCCCTTCGGCAAAAGGGGCAAGAAAGACGATGGCTTTGAGGGTGGTCCCCTTTCCCGGAACAGACTCTATCTGAAGATCATCCGCATTACGCTTGATGTTGGGAAGCCCCATCCCCGCCCCAAACCCCATTTCACGGATATGATCCGGAGCTGTGGAGTACCCTTCCTGCATGGCAAGATCCACATCGGGAATTCCTGGCCCCTCATCCCGGGCGATAAGCTGGATTTTATCCTGATCAATGGAGGCCTGAAGCACCCCACCCCCGCCATGAATGACAAGATTCATCTCCGCCTCGTAGGTGATCACCGCCGCACGCTGACAGATCCTCGAAGAGGCCCCCAGCATTTTAAGAGTGTCCTTGATCTGCATGGAGGCCTCCCCCGCTGCGAGAAAGTCGTCCGCCTCCACGGAAAAGGTAACAACATAGGGAGAGGAAGGCACGGGATCAAGCCTCCCGATCGGGGATTTCGCAAGGTTTAATCCCCACACCGAAGAGAATACCGCAGGCCTCGTACATGCTTTTTCGCACAAGAATGATGGGAACCCCGACTTTTTTTGCAAGCTCCAGAGTGGTCTCCTGGGGACGCTTCCCCCGAACAAAGATAATGGCGGGAAGATCCATCATCTGGGCGGTACGGACAATCTGCACGTTGGTAAGCCCCGTGAGCAGAAGAGATCCGGGCTTGGCAAAGGCGAGCACATCGCTCATAAGATCCGCTCCGTAGGCATTTTTTACCTCAATAGATTCTGCCAGATCTTCCCCACACAAGATGACTCCATCCAGAAGCTTTACCACGTCTGCTATATTCATCACTTCCGCCTCCTCTTGGCGTTTCCCAGGTATTTTCCAAGCATCTTCCAGGGGCTCTTTCAAAAAAGTGAGCCCTCTTCTGTGCCGCTACACACTATTTTCCTCTTCGCCACAGTACCCAAACCGCAGCATGTTAAAGATATCACAATTACTCAGGAAATGCTGCCGAGCGAATCCTGAATTCTTTTATAGGATGCCATCCGGAGCCGGTGGAACGCAACAGAGTTACCACTCGCCCAAAGGGGCGATGGGTAAGAGGATTGATGGAGAGATTCTCCTCCCCGAAGGGGATGTTCTCCGCCTCTCTCAGAGCCTTGGCAAAGAGAGGCCCCGGCACCTTCTCCGCATTGTCCAGCCCACGGACAAACCAGGTTCCCAGCGCATAGGCCCGGGCCATGAGAGGCATATGGCGGGGGCGCTGATGCAGGGCAAACCAGATCTGACTCCGAAGCTCCCGCAGGGTGGGATCCCGGTCGATCCGCCACTGCTGAGAGACCGCATAGATGTTCTGCCGCATCTCCAGCATGGGATCCAGGGCTCCGGCGTGCCAGAATACAAAGGGGTTCCCCATAGCCCGGAGAGTTCGCCAGAGATCCAAAGCCTCCATAAGCCCCATAAGATTTACCAGCACCGAAGCCCCGGCGCGCTGTACCTCCAGCAGGGCGGGGCGCATATCCCGATCCATGGCTCCGGCGCTCCAGAGTGGCATGGGGATCATATCCTCTTGAGCAAGCACCTCCCCGAGATAGGTAGAGCTTCGCCGCAGCACCGGATCAAGACGATCCGAATAGAGGGCTATCCCCGTACCGAGAGGAGTAAGAAGAGGGGCCACATGGGCAAAGGAGGCTGGTCGAAAACGGGAGTAGAGATCCAGAGCAAAGATATACTCCAGCGGAGGACCGTACTCCTGACGCAAGGAAATCTCTTCGCCATAAGCAAGGATAAGGGGAAGCTGCGCTTCCTGATAGATCCGCAGAAGCTCCAGGTTATGGCTGTCTGGAGCAAAGCTCAAGGCCCCCACAAGAGCCTTATCTCGCTTCCACTCCTCCACCAGGGGCTTCCGCAAAGGATAGAGATCCTCCCGTAGCATGGGGGCCTGGTAGACGAAGCGGATGTCATGATTTTGGGTTCCGTAGTGCCGCTCGTTTACCTCCTGAGCCACCATTTCGAGGGCGGCCCGGATGGAATCCCCCTCGTCACTCTCCCATCCCTCCGAGGGGGGATAGACAAAAATCTGCCAGAGCCACCCCTCTTCAAGGCTCCGATCCTTTGCGTAAATTGCTCCAGGAAGAAGCCATATAAAGGCGGTGCAGAGCAACATGCTCCACAGTATCTTTCGAAAGGTTCGCAACATTCGAGTTCCCCCTGTCGTGGATTTTCGATCTCCCATATCATACCCTAAAGAAAGGAGAACGAAAATAAAGCGCCGCCATATCCTGAAAGAACGTGAAAAGTGACGAAGTGAAATTTCTACTATCGAATATTATCCTTCATCTTAAAAGCCCTTCCATGCCGAGAAAACCCGCTGTACAATTCTGATAAGAATTTGCTCCAATATTCTATTATCAGCGTAGCCTAAGTTTTTTGAAGTGGCGCAGATCTTCGGGGTGAGTATAGAATGAAAAGTTCTCAGGAAAAAGAGAGAGCAAAGGGGATGATATCATGTTACGCGGAGAAAGGACTTTATTCAGGCGTTTCGAATTCTGGGGGATTGTGGTTTTTCTTTTGACAACCTTTCTTCTTCTCCCGCCTCCTGCGGCGGCGGTGACTGAAATCTATCGGGTTACTGTAACGGGGGGAGCGGAAACTCGCGATGGCAGCTCCTGGGTAAATGCCATGGGACTGACAGAATTCCGCGACAAGATCGTAGACGGAAACGTAGCTGGAGGCGATGAGTTTTGGGTGGCCGCGGGGACCTACACGCCCCATGACTCGGATCGCAGTACATCTTTCCAGATGAAGAGCGGCGTGGCCCTCTATGGGGGGTTCTCAGGAGGTGAGGAGAACCGGGAAGAGCGCAATCCGGGCCCGGGGAACAATGAGACCATCCTTTCGGGTAATATAGGGGATGCCGGCAGTACCGCAGACAACAGCTACAACGTTGTCACCGCAAACGGCGTGAGCGACACGGCGGTGCTTGACGGCTTTACCATCACCGAGGGAAATGCGAGCGGAAGCGGCGGGAACACGGGAGGGGGGATGCACAACTCGGACAACTCTAACCCTACTATAACAAACTGCATCTTCTTCCTGAATAGAGCTTCCAACGGCGGCGGGATGCGTAACAACGCTTCCAGCCCCAAGATAACCGACTGCACCTTCTCGGACAATACAGCCCTCACTAACGCTGGGGGGATGTATAACTCAAATTCCAGCCCCACCATCACCAACTGCATCTTCTCCGGCAATACAGCTACCAATGGTTACGGCGGGGGGATGTTCAACGACACCAACTCCAGTCCCACGCTAATGGGCTGCACTTTCTCGGGCAACAGCGGCGGGGGGATGTACAACGGCAGCTCCAGCCCCACCATCACCAGCTGCACCTTCTCGAACAATACCATCACAAATAAAGGCGGGGGAATGTTCAACTACTACTGTTCTCCCAACACCGCCATAACCAACTGCACCTTCTCGAACAACACGGCCAGTTACGGCGGGGGGATGCACAACGAGAAATCCAACCCCACCATAACCAACTGCACCTTCTCGAACAATACGGCCAGTTACGGTGGGGGGATCTGCAACCTCGATGACGCCCACCCTATCGTAACCAACTGCACTTTCTCGGGCAACAACGCTGCAGACGGCAGAGGAATGTATAATTTTGGCACCTCCAATTCCACGGTAAAAAACTCCATCTTCTGGAGTGGAGATCCCGGCACCACGGTGGGGCAGATCTCTGCCCAAAACGCCCCCTCCACCTCCACCTTCAGCTACTCCGTCACGGATCAAAGCGGCACGGGCAACACCCCCCAAGATCCCAAACTAGGAGCCCTGGCAGATAACGGGGGCCCCACCTGGACCTGTCTTCTTGGCGAGGAAAGTTCCGCCCTGGATACGGGAGATCCCGCCACGGATCTTACAGGCCCTTTGAGTAAGGATCAGCGGGGAGTAACCCGTCCCCAACCCACAGGGGGGACCGTAGACATGGGGGCTGTGGAGATGCAAAAGCAGGGAACCCTCACGGTAACCCTCGCCCCCACCGGAGCGGTCACCGCCGGGGCACAGTGGAGCGTGGACGGCGGCACCACCTGGAGAGATTCCGGCACATCTCCCAATCTTGTTACCGGAACCTACACCATCACCTACAAAGATGTGGCAAACTATACCAAACCAGCGGATGAAGAGGCCGAGGTCACCGCAAACAGCGACACAGCAAAAACCGGCACCTATACCACGGCAACTCCTACAGTGGCACCCACCTCCGTGCCCCCCGGACCGGACCCGGAACCGACGGCGGTACCGACCGTGGCCCCCACGGTAGCACCCACTGCGGCTCCCACCCCGGTACCGGTGCAGCCCGCAGATCCTCCGGTAATCCCCACGGAGACCCCCCTGCCGGAGAATACGGAGCCCAAGATTGCAGTGCCCCTGGTGGTGACGCTTCCCCCGGAGGCTACCCCGGAGGAGAGAAAAGACGCTCTTCGGGAAACTCTTCGAGAGGCCCTGATACCGGAGGATCGCATTGAGTCCATTCTTGAGCTTCTCGATATCGACAGCAACGGGCAGGTGTATATCACGCAGGATGGGATGGATCAGCTGCGAAGCCTGCTGGAGGATCTGGAGATTCCCGAGGGGGCGGAAAATGGCCCTCTGGCAGTCTTCAAGGCCTCTCTCGGGGAAGAGTTCTCCGGCATGAGGCTCGCGGGGAGTGAGAGGAAGGCGGCGCTGTTCTTCTCTCTTCCCGAGGGCTTTATCGGCAAGACCGCCGACCGGGTACATGTGGTGAAGATGCTCGCTTCGGATGAGGCGGTGCCCTTCACCCAGATCTTCGCCATGGAAGATCTTAAGGATGGCTGCTCTGCCGTAGCAGAGGTGGAACAGGTTGCCGACGGGAGTGTGCTGAAGCGGCTTCTCGCCTCCAAGGATCTTGTTACCGCGGATTGCCTGGTGGCTCTCGCCATTATGGATGGGGGATCCTTCGATCTCGACGGCATGGTGAATGACAGCATAACGGATCCCGCCTTTGTCATTGAGGCGGAGGCAAAGGAGAGCCCCGAACCTGATCCGGAACCCTCCCAGGGAGCCAGCGGCGGCGGGGGCGGTTGCAGCATGGGAGCCATGCCCCTGGGGATGCTCCTTCTGGCGCTGCCGTTGCTGCTTTTGAAGAAATAAGCTTTTCGGAAAAGGGAAACAAACTGCCGTACCTCTGATTCCGCCTTTCTGCATCTTTTGCAGAAGATACAAACCGAGCCCGAAGCCTCTGAAAAGGGAGGCTTCGGGCTCGGTTTTGTAGATTTTGAGAGACCCTACATGACATCTCCCTCTGTTATGAATGTTCCATATCCTGTATCATATCCCCGGTACTCTTCGGTACTTTTCGGTATTCTCCTGTTTTTCGGTTTTCTTCTGAAAAGAGAGATTTTCAAACCACCTGAAATGAGGCGTATTCTATGATTTCCTTCGGGGCGGCGGTTCTTCTGGTGCTGGCTGTTTTTCTGGGTATCGGCATTCTTTCCGGCAAGGGGTCGAGCGGGGAAAAGTTTTCTCTTGGGGGGAGGCAGCTCTCTTCCCGGGGTGTGGGGGGGATTATTCTTGGGGCTCTGGTGGGGGGAGCCTCCACGGTGGGAACTGCGGAGATGGCCTATGTACACGGCTTCTCCGCCTGGTGGTTTACTCTGGGGGGAGGTCTGGGATGCCTTCTCCTGGGGTTTCTTTTTGCCTCTCCTCTACGGCGAACCCAACTTACCACCATCCCCCAGTTTCTTGAAGCCCGATTCGGCAAAAAGGTGGCCCATGCGGTGCTTCTCGCCATGGTGATGGGAACCTTTCTCTCCGTGGTGGCCCAGTTTTTTGCGGGGAAGGCTCTTCTGCGGAATCTCCTCCCCCTTTCGGAGCTTCAGGGAACCTTGCTGGTGGCTCTGCTGGTGCTGGGATTTATCTTCTTCGGGGGGCTGAAAAGCTACAGCGCCTTGGGGGAGGCGAAGATTCTTTTTCTTTACGGCGTTCTGGGGGTATGCGCCCTGGTGGCGTACAGCAAGGGGGTGCCGGAGATGAGCGTAACCCGCATAGTGAGTTGTGAAGCCTCCTACGGACTTTTTTCCCGAGGCGTGGGAAGGGATCTTGCTTCGGGGTTCTCTCTGATCATAGGGGTGCTGAGCACCCAGATCTACATTCAGGCGCTCTACGGCGCCAGAGACGAGAAAACCGCCCGGCGGGGGGCCTTTCTTGGGGCCCTGCTTATGCCTCCTTTGGGCATTCTCGGCATCTTTATCGGCCTTTCGGTGCGCTCTCTGGGGGTGGTGCTTCCCCCATCCCAGGTGCTCCCCTACTTTCTGACCACCTTCTTTCCCCCCTTCGTCTCGGGGCTGCTCTGGGGAGGTATTCTTATTACCATCATCGGCTGTGCGGCGGGGCTTTCCCTGGGGATGGCTACTAATGTGATTCACGATCTGCTTCTCCCCCGGCTCCCCCGGAGAATAACCGAAAGGGTGTCACTCCTCTCTCTCGACCGATTGGGGGTGCTCTTTATGGTGCTCTGCAGCACCGGAGTGGCCCTCACCTCGGGCAATGCCTTTATTCTGCAGTGGAGCTACCTCAGCATGGGGCTTCGAGGGGCGGGATCCTTTTTTCCCCTCTTTTTCGGGGTGCTCTTTCCCCGGCTTCTCCCCCCCTCCTGGGCTCTAGCTTCCTCGCTGGGAGGCATGGGGGGAACCCTTCTTCTGGGGAGTTATATCCGGCAGGGGGAGACCGCCCTTATGGGAGGGTTCGCTCTCTCGGGATTGATGGCTCTTACGGGAGTGATGATACATTACTGTAAAAACGATACTTCCAAGGAGGTTTTGTGTGATGACCCAAAAAAGCGCTAAACCGAAGGTTCTGGTGACCCGGAGAATTCCCGAAAAGGGGCTGGCCCTCCTTCGGGATCGGGTGGAGCTGGATATCTGGGATTATGACGAAGTTCCCATTCCTCAAGAAGAACTCTACGCTCGGGCTCCCCACCTGGATGGGATTATCGCTCTTCTGAGTGACTCCATGGATAAGGACTTCTTCTTCCGGGCTCCGAAGCTGAAGGTGGTGAGCAACTACGCTGTGGGGTACGACAACATCCAGGTGGCGGAGGCGGCGAAGCGCCATATCGTGGTGACCAACACACCGGATGTGCTCACCGAAGCCACCGCGGATATCGCCTTTGGGCTAATTCTAGGAGCCTCCAGGCGCATGGGGGAGGCGGAGCGGCTTGTCCGCAAAGGAGCATGGAAGAGCTGGGGGCCTACGCTTCTGCTGGGGCAAGATGTCTACGGGGCCACCCTGGGAATTGTAGGGCTCGGACGGATCGGCAGGGCGGTGGCCCGGAGAGCCCGAGGGTTTTCCATGAAGATCCTGCATACGGGACACACCCAGGAAGATGACCCCGAGACGGGTTCCCGCTGGGTTCCTCTGGAGGAGCTTCTCGCCTCTTCGGATATCCTGAGCCTTCACTGCCCCCTCAACGAGGATACCCGGCATCTGATCAACCGGAATACCCTAAAGCTGATGAAGCCTTCGGCGGTGCTGGTGAATACCGGCCGTGGGGGACTAGTGCATCAGGAAGATCTCTACGAGGCTCTCGCAAGAGGCGTTATCACTGCGGCGGGGCTGGATGTCTTTGATCCCGAACCCTTTCCGGCGGATCATCCTCTTCTCTCTCTGGAAAATGTGCTGGCCCTCCCCCATATCGGCAGCGCCAGCGTGGCCGCCCGGGAGGGGATGGCGGTGCTGGCAGCGGAAAATCTTCTTGCGGTGCTTGAGGGAAGGGAACCTCCCTGCAGGGTTACCCCTTAGGCGATAATGCTTTTTCGGGAAATTTCCCCTTACATTTCCCAATTTTCCTTTTTTTTGTTATCCTCTTTGCGTTCTTCTTCGTGGTTCTCTTCAGGCTCTCTTTTTTTCGTGTATTTGAGGAAGAGCAATACTTGATCTAAAAATTGCATGCTTTTCTGAATACGACGACTTTCCCGCTTCATTATTGACAATTTCAGTTATTACGTAAATAATGTCAACATATCCTATCAAAGGGGGCCTTTTCGTGGAGAAGTCGACGTTTCTTTATGAAGGCAAGGCAAAGCGCATTTACGAAACTCGGGAACCCGAGGTCTATCTCGTTGAGTATAAGGACGATCTCACAGCCTTTAATGCAGAAAAAAAGAGTACCCTCGCAGGAAAGGGACGGCTGAACAATCGGATAAACGCCTACCTTTTTACGTACCTTAAGGAAAAAGGGATTTCCAGCCATTTCATCGCTCAAATAGATGAGTTGCGGCATACCGCCAAAAAGGTGACGATTCTTCCTCTTGAGGTGGTGGTGCGGAATATCACCACGGGGTCGCTCTGCAAGCGTCTGGGAGTGGAGGAAAATCTCTCTCTCCCCCGCCCTCTGGTGGAGTTCTACCTGAAGAACGACGCTCTAGGGGATCCCATCGTGACGGAAGATCATGCGGTACTCTTCGGCTGGGCCTCCGAGGAGGATCTTAAGAGGATGAAAGAGATCGCTCTCAAGGTCAACACTCTTCTGCAGGAGCTTTTTCGGGAGAAGGGGATTATTCTGGTGGATTTCAAGATTGAGTTCGGCAAGACCTCCTCAGGGGAGCTTCTGCTGGCGGATGAAATTTCGCCGGATACCTGCCGCTTCTGGGACGAAAAAACCATGAAAAAGCTGGATAAGGACCGTTTCCGGAAGGATCTCGGGGATGTTCTAGGAGGCTATCGCGAAATTTTGCACCGACTTACCGGAGAGGAGCTGTAGCTATGACGTTTCGAGCAGAGATTATCATCACTCTCAAGGAGGGGGTTCTCGACACGGCGGGGAAGGCGGTCTCTCTCTCCCTGCGACATCTTGGGCATCAGGGGATACGGGAGCTTCGCATGGGCCGGGTAGTGGCGGTTACGCTGGATACTCCAGACGAAGCGTCTGCAAGAACCATGGTGGAGACCATGTGTTCGGATCTTCTGGTGAACGATCTTATCGAAGAACACCGGTACTCTCTGGAGAAGATCTGACATGCGTTCCACAGTAATTATCTTCCCCGGAAGCAACTGCGATCGGGATGTCCTTCGGGCTCTGGAGGAACATACCAATGGGAGCGTAACGCCCGTGTGGCACGCCGAGAGCAATCTTCCGGAAGAGACCGATCTTGTGGTGCTTCCCGGGGGGTTTTCCTACGGGGATTATCTGCGCCCCGGGGCCATGGCAGCCCGAGCCCCCATCATGGAGGCTGTAAAAGATCATGTAGCACGAGGAAAGTTCGTGCTGGGTATATGCAACGGCTTTCAGGTACTTACGGAAGCCCGTCTTCTTCCGGGAGCGCTGCTCCCCAATAAAAGTCTCTCCTTTATCTGCCGCCCCTGCCACGTGAGGGTGGAAACCACAGGATCCCCCTTTACATGCCGCTACTCCATGCATCGGGTGCTCCAGTTTCCCATCGCTCACCACGAGGGGCTTTACTTTTTGCCGGATAAGGAGATCGAGAATCTGGAGAAAAACGGACAGATCATTTTTCGTTATGCGGACACCAAGGGAAACCTCTCAGAAGCAAGCAATCCCAACGGCTCTAAAAACAATATCGCGGGCATCGCCAATGCCAAAAGAAACGTGCTCGGCCTTATGCCCCATCCGGAGCGGGCAAGCGATCCCCTTTTAGGAGGAACGGACGGTATCGGCATGTGGCACTCCATACAGTCCTGGATTGAAGAAAGGGAGGGGAAGTAAATTGGGTTATTCCGATGTCGGCCTGAGCCGCGAAGAGTATGATGCCCTGGTGGAATTTCTTCGGCGTGAGCCCAACGAAACGGAGCTGCGCCTCTTCGGGGTGATGTGGTCTGAGCATTGCAGCTATAAATCTACCCGCCCCCTTTTGAAGCAGTTCCTCACCTCAGGCCCCACGGTGCTTCAGGGGCCCGGAGAGAACGCCGGGGTGGTGGATCTCGGCAAGGGGTGGGGGTTGGCCTTCAAGGTAGAGAGCCATAACCACCCCTCGGCGGTGGAGCCTTATCAGGGAGCCGCCACGGGGGTGGGGGGCATTATCCGAGACATCCTCGCCATGGGAGCCCGACCGGTGGCATCTCTGGACGGCCTCTTTTTCGGCTCTCCCGAGGATGGTCACAGCCATGCCCTGGCCCAGGGGATCGTAAAGGGTGTGGGGGGATACGGCAACTCCGTGGGGGTTCCCACGGTGGGAGGAAAGACCTTCTACCACGAGGGATACAACAAAAACCCTCTGGTAAACGCCTTCTGTGCGGGGATCGTGAAGCTGGACACCCTGGTAAGTTCCCAGACCGCCAAACCGGGGCAGAAGGTTCTCCTTCTGGGAGCCAAAACCGGACGGGACGGGATAGCCGGGGCAGCCTTCGCCTCGGTGGAACTCAGCGAAGATACCCAGCAGAGCCGCCCTCAGGTGCAGATCGGGGATCCTTTTACAGAGAAGCGCCTCATTGAGTGCTGCCTGGAGCTTCTGGAGCAGAAACTCATCGCCAGCATGCAGGATATGGGAGCCGCAGGGGTGCTCTCCTCTTCGAGCGAGGTGGCCTCCAAGAGCGGGGTGGGGATGATTCTCGACCTTGATAAGGTTCCTCAGCGTGAGGCAGATATGCAGGGGTGGGAGATCGCCCTTTCGGAATCCCAGGAGCGGATGCTCTTGATTGTAGAGCCCTCCAAGATCGCTGCGGTGATAAAGATTGCGGAAAAGTGGGATCTGGACTGCACGGAGTTCGGGGTAGTCACCGAGGAGGAAGAGTACGTTCTCCGGGAGAGAGGAGCTGTGGTGGCATCTCTCCCCCCGGATCTTATCGGAGGCAATGCCCCGGTGATTGCCTGGGCCTCTCGGGAGCCGGAAGATCTGAAGATGCGCAGCGTCATGCCCCCTCTGACACCTCCGGAGAACTGGAACGAGCTGCTTCTCTCGCTTCTCACGAGCCCCTCTCTGGGTAAAAAGAACTGGATCTGGGAGCAGTACGATTCTATGGTACAGACCAATACGGTGGAAGGGCCGGGGAAACCCGTGAGCGTGATCCGGGTGCTTCCTTCGGAGAACTTCGTGGCCTTTTCCATGGAGGCGGATCCCTGGAAATGCTTTATCTCTCCCTATACGGGGGGGGCCGAGACGGTGGCGAAGGCTCTCCGATCCCTCGCTGTGGCGGGGGCTTCTCCTCTGGGGCTCACGGACTGCCTGAACTTTCCCTCTCCGGAAAAATCCCCTCAGTTCTGGGAGCTGGAGCAGTGCGTGGCGGGGATGGCGGAGTGCAGTCGTGTTCTGGAATGCCCCGTGGTGTCGGGGAACGTGAGCCTCTACAATGAGTATCCCGGAGGGCGGATTCTCCCCACTCCTCTGGTGGTAGCTGCAGGGCTGATTGAATCTCTCGACTCCTATGTTCCTGCAGGCAAATGGAGCGAAGGGGATCGGATCTTCCTGGTGGGAGAGCTTGAGGCCGCCTTCGGAGGTACCCATTACGCCTATGCGAGGACGGGCTCTTTCTATGGTCCCCTTCTCCCCTTCGACCCCGAAAAGGAAAAGGATTTCTGCACCCGAGCTTTGAAAACCGCCGCTCAGGGGACCGCTACCAGCGGAAGGGCTCTCGCCGGGGGGGGGCTGGGGGTAGCCCTGGCCAGGGAAGTCATCGCCTGCGGCCTGGGGCTGCACGTGGCGGTCACCGCTCCGGTACATCTGGATGCTTTCTACTTCAGCGAGGGGGGGCCCCGGGCGATCTATGCGGTTCCTCCGGAGAGGGTGCAGGATTTTCTGGAGATCTGGAAGAAATTCCCCCTCATGGAACTCGGCACGGTCCGGGGAACCCACCTCCACGGCATGGGAGCCTTTAATCTCCCCGTGGCAACGCTACAGAAAGTCTGGGAGGAGTAGCCTCCATGTGCGGTATCTTCGGAGCCTATTCACCAAAAGGGTCTTCTGTGCTTGAGGAGGTCTATCTGGGACTCTACGCCCTCCAGCATCGGGGACAGGAATCTGCAGGAATCGCCTGGAGCAACGGCGGAGGCACCCTGGGGGCCATGAAGGGGATGGGGCTGGTACATAAAGCTCTGGATCAGAGCACCCTGGCCACCATGTCCTCCCCCGCCGCCATCGGGCATGTGCGCTACTCCACCGCAGGGGGCTCCTTCTCCGCCAACGCCCAGCCCCTTACGGCCACCTACGCCCGGGGGGATGTGGCCATCGCCCATAACGGGAACCTCACCAATGCCGACGGCACCCGGCAGCTTCTTCAGAGCCGGGGGGCCATCTTCCAATCCACCGGGGATACCGAGGTTATTCTCCATCTCATGGCCCATCAGTCGCATAAACCACCTCTGGATGCGCTTCTCTCCTCCCTCCGGCGCCTTCGAGGGGCCTTCAGTCTGGCGGTGCTTCTAGGAGATCGGCTGGTGGCGGCCCGAGACCCCTGGGGGTTCCGCCCTCTGGTGCTGGGAAAACGGGAAGATTCCTGGTACGTGGCCTCCGAGAGCTGCGCCCTCGATATTATCGGAGCAGAGCTGGTGCGGGATATCAACCCCGGAGAGGTTCTTATCATTGATGGGGGTGAAATGCGCTCCCTCACCATACCCTATACGGCATCCCGGCAGCATATCTGTGCTTTTGAATACGTCTACTTCGCCCGTCCGGACAGCGTGATGGACGGTATTTCGGTCTACCGCGCCCGAAAAGAGATGGGGCGTCGCCTGGCTAAGGAGAACCCCGTGCCGGCGGATCTCGTGACGGGGATGCCCGACAGCGGCACCATCGCCGCCATAGGATACGCCGAAGGAGCGGGAATTCCTTACGAAAAGGCGGTGGTGCGAAACCGCTACGTGGGAAGAACCTTTATTCAGCCCACCCAGCGAGTGCGGGAGATCGGGGTGCGTATCAAGCTGAACCCCATAGGAGAACTCATGCGGGATAAAGAGGTGGTCATCGTGGATGATTCCCTCGTCCGGGGGACCACCTCGAAACGAATGGTCCGGATGATCCGAGAGGCGGGAGCCACCAAGGTGCACCTTCGCATCGCCTCCCCCCCGGTGCGCTTCCCCTGCTACTACGGTATCGACACCCCTACCAGCGAAGAGCTGGCGGCGGCCCGGATGGATCTCCCCGCCCTGAAAAAACTTGTGGAGGCGGATTCTCTCTCGTACATTTCCAAGGAGGATCTTCTCGCCTCCATCGGCATTGATCCCTGTCGGATGTGCACCGCCTGTTTTACCGGAGAATATATGGAGGAGAAGGATCATGAGCCTGAGCTATGAGAGTGCGGGGGTAAGCATCTCCAAGGGGAATGCCTGGGTAGAGATGATTAAGGCTCTTCTTCGGGAGCGCCCGGTCTCGCCTCGGGTTATCGGGGGAATTGGAGGCTTTTCGGGGCTCTACAGCCTTACGGAGGACCTCTATCTCGCTGCCTGCTGCGACGGTGTTGGCACCAAGATGGAGCTTGCCAAGGCATGGAATCGCATGGAAGGACTGGGGCAGGATCTGGTGGCCATGAACGTGAACGATCTGGTGACCTGCGGCGCCAAACCCCTTTTCTTTCTGGACTATCTTGCCTGCGGGGCTCTGGATACGGAGCGGTACCGCCCGGTTATGAAGAGCATCATCGAGGCCTGTGAAGCCTGCGATTGTGCTCTTTTGGGCGGAGAGACCGCAGAGATGCCCGGAGTATACTCCCCCGAAGGGTTTGATCTGGCAGGCTTTTCCGTGGGGGTGGTCTCTCGGGAGAAGCTCATCACCGGAGAGAGCGTGGTTCCCGGGGATCTTCTGGTGGGATTGCCCAGCTCGGGAGTGCACAGCAACGGTTTCAGCCTGGTGCGGAAAGCCCTTGAAGGTGTGGAAAATGGCGAAGATCTGATTATTCCCGGAGAGGAGGCGCCTCTGAAGGATCTGCTCCTCCGCCCCACCCTGCTCTATGTGCGTTCCTCCCTGGAGGTGCAAAAGCGCGTCTCCCTGAAGGGGATGGCCCATATTACCGGGGGGGGACTCGAAGAGAACATCGCCCGGATATGCCATGGAAACGTCCCCCAGATAGACTATGATGCCTGGGAATGCCCTCCCCTCTTCCGATGGCTTGCCTCCCGAGGAATCCCGGAGAAGGAGATGCGCTCGGTGTTCAACCTCGGCATGGGCTTTGTCTTCGTATGCTCTCCCGAGGAGGGGGAAAAGCTTCTGAAGGTTCTCCAAGAGCTTGGGGAGAAACCCCGGATTATCGGCACGGTGCTGGAAGCTACGAGCGGCTAAATTGTAGAGCGAGAATGTATAACACACGAAAAACGAACACGTTCAGAAGCTCCAAGAAGGGAGAAGTCTCGTAATGAACCAGAGTTCTTCGCATCTCTCCTCCATGGCCATTCTCATCTCCGGCAGAGGATCCAACATGTCCGTTCTGGCAGATCGCATCACCTCGGGGGATCTGCCCGGGAGCATCTCCTTCGTGGGGGCGGATCGGGAGAAGGCCGCAGGTCTTGAGGCGGCCCGCATCCGGGGGCTTACCACCAAGGTCTTTCCTTACGACGAACTCGGAAGAGAGCGGGCGGAAAATCAGCTTATCCAGGCTCTTCTGGAGAGCGGCTCCACCTGGATCGTTCTGGCAGGATTCATGAAGATCCTCTCCGCCCGGTTTGTGTCGGAGTTCGACGGAAGGATTGTGAACATCCACCCCTCCCTGCTCCCCGCCTTTCCCGGAGTGGATGCCATCGGTCAGGCTCTGAAATACGGCGTGAAGGTCACCGGGGTGACGGTGCATCTTGTGGATCGCAAGGTGGATCACGGCCCCATTCTCGCCCAGCAGGCGGTACCGGTTCCCGATGGAACAGACCGGGAATCTTTGGAAAAGAGCATGCACGCAGCGGAGCATGACCTGTACTGGCGAACCCTCAAAGATCTCTTTGAGGGTCGATACGTAGAACATGGAAGGAGACGACAGCTCCATGAGTAAGCCCCGCGCCCTTATCTCAGTCTGGAATAAAGAAGGGGTTCCCGAATTCTGCGCCTCCCTGGTGGAAGCGGGATGGGAACTTGTCTCCAGTTCGGGCACTGCGAAAGCCCTGGGGGAGGCAAACCTCCCGGTTACCGAAGTAGAAGAGCTTACGGGATACCCCCCCATGCTGGGCGGCAGGGTAAAGACCCTGCACCCCACCATCTTCGGAGGCATCCTCGCCCGGCGGAACCTCCCCCAGGACATGCGGGATGTGGAAAAATTTTCCATTCCCCTCTTCGATCTGGTGCTCTGCACCCTCTACCCCTTCGAGGAAAAGGCCCGGGAGGGGCATGAGCTTCCGGTACTTCTTGAGCATATCGACATCGGGGGGGTTACCCTTATCCGAGGGGCCGCCAAGAACTATACCCAGGTGATCGTCCTTACGGATCTTCGAGACTGTCCCGTGGTGCTCGAAGAACTGAAGGCCTACGGAGATGTGTCGCTTCCCACGAGGCAGAAGCTGGCGCTTAAGGCCTTCCGCACCACCTCTCTCTACGACAGCACCATTCTGGCAGGACTGGAGGAGAGCATGGGATCCTCGGAAGAATCTTTTCAGGAGGAACTCTCTCTGGGGCTCCGGAAGGCGGAGACCCTTCGGTATGGGGAGAACCCCCATCAGGAGGCGGGACTCTACCTCCCCCCCCTGCAGGAGCTTCCCTGGACCCTTCTGGGGGGTAAACCCCTCTCCTACAACAATATCATTGATCTTGATGCGGTACTTCGGGGGGCAAGCCTCTTTTCCGGCGAGTGCGCCTGTACCATCGTAAAGCACACCACCCCCTGCGGTATCGCTCTGGGAAAAGACCCTCAAGAGGCCTTTGAACGGGCCTATGCCTGCGACCCTGTCTCCGCCTTCGGAGGTGTGGTAAGCTTTACCCGTCCTTTGGATAACGCTGCCTGCGAGATTTTGGGAGAGCATTTCCTCGAAATTTTGGTGGCTCCGGATTTCGCCCCGGAAGGACTGGCTCATCTTCAAGAACGCCGCCCCAACCTCCGCATCATCCGGTGGCAGGGGGGGCGCCTGAGTTCCCAGGAGATCCGCAGCACCTGGAGCGGCTATCTGGTGCAGCAGGACAGCCTGCCGGAACTCCCCTCCCCCGACAAGGGCACCTGGGTGGGGGGAGAACGGCGAGATCTCTGGGAGGATCTTCTCTTCGGATGGAAAGCGGTGGCTCTCTGTAAGAGCAACGCCATTGCGGTGGTAAAAAATGGGGAGACCCTGGGAATGGGCCGGGGCTTTACCAGCCGGGTGGATGCAGTAACCTGGGCGTTGCAGCAGGCGGGAGAACGGGCCAAGGGGGCGGTTCTCGCATCGGACGCCTTTTTCCCCTTTCCAGACAGCATCGAAAAGGCGGGCGAAGCCGGAATTACGGGAATCATCCAACCCGGAGGCTCCAAAAAGGATCCCGAGGTTATGCAGGCGGCGGAGCGTCTCGGCATAACCATGTTTCTTAGCGGAGGGCGCACTTTCCGGCATTAATTACTCAAATTCATTAAAGGAGGCCACCGGCATGAAAGTTCTTCTTCTCGGAGGAGGAGGCAGGGAGCATACTCTGGCATGGGCCCTTCATAAATCTCCTCGCATAAGCTCCATCTACTGCGCTCCTGGGAATGCGGGGATAGGAGAGATCGCCACCCTGTACGACATCGACCCCACCCAGGGAGAGGAAGTTCTTTCTCTGGCGAAGGAGATTGACCCGGATTTTGTGGTGATCGGCCCCGAAGGCCCCCTGGTGTCGGGGGTATCGGATCTTCTCCGCTCTTCGGGGTTTCCCGTCTTCGGCCCCGGCCGGGAGGGAGCCCGCATGGAGGGGAGCAAGGCCTTTTCCAAGAGCTTTATGGCTCGTCACGGCATCCCCACCGCACCTTTCGACATCTGCACCACCATGGAGGAGGCACTCAAAGCGCTGGAAAAACGGACTCCGCCCTACGTGGTCAAGGCGGACGGGCTGGCGGCGGGAAAGGGGGCCTTTCTTCTAGATTCTCTGGAGGAGGCGAAGAAGACCTGCGAGTATCTCCTTGTGCTGCAAGGGCTCGGAGAGGCGGGGACAACGCTTGTCGTCGAGGACTTCCTGCCGGGATGGGAGGTAAGCATTCTCGCCATCACAGACGGCAAGACGGTGCATCTTCTCCCCCCCTCCCAGGATCATAAGCGGGCCTTCGACGGTGATAAGGGACCTAATACGGGGGGGATGGGAGCCTACACGCCGGTGCCTCAGCTCTCGGAAGGTATGCTGGAACACATTCGCGAAAAAATCATTCTCCCCTCTGTGGAGGGGCTACGCAAAGATGGCATCCCCTTCTGCGGGGTTCTCTATGCGGGAATCATGATATCACGGGGAAAACCCTATGTGCTGGAGTTTAACGTTCGCTTTGGAGATCCCGAAACGCAGGTGGTGATTCCCGCTCTGGATGTGGATTGGGGGCATCTGCTTTACGCCTGTGCCACGGGAACTCTGGAGGAAATTTCCTGGCCCTCCCGAAGCAGTGCTGTGGCAGGGGTTGTCCTCGCCTCCGGGGGTTACCCCGGCGCCTACGAGAAGGGGAAAATCATGAAGGGGCTGGAGGAAGCGGAAGCCTCTGAGGGGGTTTTGCTCTTTCACGCCGGCACTACCCTGGATAACGAGGGGCATGTGATTACCGACGGCGGCCGGGTCTGTACCGTGGTTGGCCAGGGAGAAGATCTCCCTGAAGCGGTTCATCGAGCCTATACAGGGGTAAAAATGATTGATTTCGACAAGAAACAGTACCGTAAGGATATCGGGCATCGGGGGTTGAAACATCGCCCACAGGTAGGGGTGGTGCTGGGGTCCGCTTCGGATCTTCCCAAGGCGGAGGAGGCTCTGAAAATTTTTGAGCAGTTCCGGGTTCCCTATGAAATTACCGTGGCCTCTGCCCATCGTACCCCCCAGGAGGCGGCCCGGTATGCCGCAAAGGCCGAGAGCCGGGGAGTTCAGGTTATTCTCGCCTTCGCAGGGCTTTCGGCGGCCCTGCCGGGGGTATTGGCGGCCCATACGCTGCTGCCGGTCTTTGGGGTTCCCGTGGATGCGGGTACTCTGGGGGGGATGGATGCCCTTTTAGCGGTGGCCCAGATGCCTCCGGGGGTCCCCGTGGGCTCTCTGGGGATCGACGGAGGGAGAAACGCCGCCCTTCTCGCCTGCCGGGTGCTGGCCCAGAAGGACGAAGAGCTTCGAGAGCAGCTCCTAGCGTATGCCAAGGACGCGGCGGAGAAGGTCTTTGCCTCCAGGGAAAAGCTGGGCACCTATCCGCAGCCCCCTCGAGAGGCCTTTCTTGACTGATCCGGTACTCTATCGAAAGTGGTCCACCCTTCTTCGAGAGGAGTTCGGTAGCCGGGTTCACAAGATATCCCTGGATCTGGGTGCGGGGTGTCCTCATCGGGAAAATCTCCGCCAGGGAGGATGTATTTTCTGCGATTTCCGAGGGGGCGGTACCGGGGCACTCCTCCGGGGTATCTCGCTGCAGGAGCAGGTTCGGCAGGGGGCGGCGGTAGCTCAAAACCGTTTCAAGGCAAAGAAGGCTATTCTCTACTTTCAGAGCTACTCCGCTTCGAATCTCCCTCTTGCTACGCTGAGGCAGCATATCGAAACCGCCCTGAAAGAAGCCTCTGGACATCTTCCCGTGGTGGGGCTTGCTCTGGGGACCCGCCCAGACTTGGTGGAAGACGATTTTTTCGCTCTTCTTCACGATTTTGTAAAACGGGGGCTTGCGGTGTGGCTTGAGCTGGGTATCCAGACCACTCAGGAGGAGGGGCTTCTCTTTCTGCGGCGGGGACATTCCCTGAAGGATGTGGAAGATGCTCTGGAAAGGGCCTCGAAATGGCCCGATCTGCGCCTTTGCGCTCATTTGATAGCGGGAATTCCCGGAGAGCCCGAGGATCAGCTTATCCGCTCCCTCTCCTGGCTTGCTCCCCGGGGGGTAACCTCGGTAAAGTTTCACCCTCTTCATGTCTTGGGCGATACTCCTCTAGAAGAGCTGTACGAAAGAGGCAAGTTCCACCCCCTCTCTCTGGAGGAGTATGCCCTAAGGGTAGCGGAGAGTCTTCGTGCACATCCAGAAATGGTGGTACAGCGTCTCACCGCGGATGCACACCCCCCCTTTCTTGTGGCTCCTCTCTGGATGGAAGATAAATCCAGGGTGGTGCGGAAGATCGAAGAGAGCCTTCACAATCTCCAAACAGCTCGTACGCTCTGAATACCTCGGAGATACAGATACCACACGAAAAAGGAGCCCCTTTCTGCAGAGAAGAGGGCTCCTTTTCTTTTACAAAAACTTTAACCTACAACTTCACAGCTACGCTCAGGCCGCTTTGGGGATATCGAGTTCGTTCTCTGTTTTCGCGATCACCGTGGCGACACAGGCATCTCCTGTGATATTGAGAGCGGTACGGAACATATCGAGCACTGCATCAATCCCTGCGATGAGCGCTACTCCCTCAAGGGGAAGCCCCGCCTGAGTAAGCACCAGGGTAAGCATGATAAGCCCCGCTCCGGGAACACCTGCGGTTCCGATAGAGGCGAGGGTGGCGGTGAGGATGATGCTGATCTGCATACTGGAGGTAAGTTCAATGCCAAAGGCCTGGGCCACAAAGAGAGCACAGACACCCTGATAGAGAGCGGTACCGTCCATGTTGATGGTGGCTCCCAGAGGAAGCACGAAGGAAGAGATCTTCTCCGAGACCCCCATGTTCTGGGTACACTCCATGGTCACCGGCAGGGTGGCTGCACTGGAGCGGGTGACAAAGGCGGTGAGCATGGCCTCTTTAACCCCTCCGAAGAACCAGAAGGGAGATTTGCGGGTAAAGATAGTCACCAATCCGGAGTAGACCACCACCGCATGGATAACACATCCCGCAGCTACCGCAAGAATGACCTTGCCAAAGGGAAGGAGCACACTGGGGCCGTACTGAGATACGGTTACCGCGATAAGGGCAAAGACACCAAAAGGTGCGAAGTGCATCACCATGTGGGTAACCTTGTACATCACCTCTGCGGCAGACCCCATAACATCCACGATAAACTTGCCCTTCTCCCCCGCCAGCACCGCAGCGATACCGAAGAATATGGCAAAGACGATGATCTGAAGCATGTTCCCATCTGCAAGGGCCTGAATGGGATTCGTGGGGAAAACGCTGACGATGACATCCACGAGCCCCTTGGGAGCCGACTGAGCCCGGGACTCCATGCTGGCTACCTGAGATTTGATGGTTCCTTCCTCAATCTGGTATCCCCGCACCTCGGCAGAGATAACGTGCCCCGATACATCCCTCTGGAGATTCATGCCGTCTCCGGGCTTGGTAAAGCTCCCCACGCCAAGGCCGATAGTGATGGCCACTGCGGTGGTAAGAAGATAGAGCACCACGGTTTTTAAGCCGATTCTTCCGAGAGAGAGAGGATCTCCGATGGAGGCAGTTCCCACCACAAGGCTGGTAAAGACAAGAGGAACGATAAGCATCTTAAGGAGATTCACAAAGATAGTTCCCAGAGGCTTTATTATCTCTACTTTATCTCCAAAAAAAAGCCCCGCCGCTACACCGAGAACAAAACCAATGGCTATTTTCCAAATCAGTGGAATTCCTTTTTTCTCCTGCAACGATAATTCCCCCTTACGTAAAGTTTAGCGCCTTACTGCATGCAGAATTAATCTTTGCGCCGCATGTACAAACAGCATCACCCTCCCCTCCAAAGGTTCTGGAACAAAAGCTGGCCCGAAGCTGTTAGAACCTCCTTCTGCGCAAAGGAGAAGGAGGTGCAACACCCTTTCTCACCGTATCTCCTCCTATAATACTCATTTTTCCTCTCAAAAACCAGCCTTTCTTCGAAACGAAAAACTTTCCACAAAAAATACATCCTGGCGAATGCTGAAAAACGGCTTTCTGCAAAATCTCTTTCCTGCGTTATACCCTGCGATGATATAATTGGACGGCGTACAAAACGCTGCAACCACAGCCGCTCTCTCTTGTACAATCTCCGCATCCGTACAATCTGTACGGTGAAAATTCCCGAAGGGACGTTGTTTCCATGCACACGATTATGATACCACCAGATGCTCTCTCTTTGAAAATACTTACCGCAGCGTCAGAAGAAGAGATCGAAAATCTCTACCGCCATGCAGGGTGGTGGGATCACGACTGGGATACCTCTTTCATCGCTCCCATGGTCCGCGGGAGCTTTCTCTTCGCAGGAGCCTTTTTCGACAAACGCCAGATCGGCATGGGGCGGGTTCTCTCCGACGGGGTGAGTGATGCCTATATTCAGGATGTGGCGGTATTAAAGGAGTTTCGGGGGCAGGGGGTCGGTTCCCGGATCATCTCCTTTCTCATAGAGGAGCTGCAAAGACGCGGCATAGACTGGATCGGCCTTATCGGAGAACCCGGAACCAAGGCATTTTACCGGCGTCTCGGTTTTCAGGAAATGGAAGGCTTTCTTCCTATGAGGTTATCATGACTTCTCCCCTCTCTCTGAAACCCCTCGAAATAGAAGATAGAAAGACCTTTCTGGAACATTTTCCCTCCCGGGGATTACTGAGCTGCGAATACAGCTTTGTCAATCTTTTCTTATGGGGTGATTCCTACCCCGTGGAATGGGGATTGTGGCAGGGCAAGCTTCTGCTACGCTCTCTTCCTCAGGACTACCTCTTTCTGCCAGAACACCGCAACTGCTCCGTTGAAGAGCTGAAAGAGCTTTCCCAAACTGCGCGATCAGAGGGTTGGAGCGGAGCTATCTTTTTTCTGGACGAGACGTATGCGAAGCTCCAGCAGCCTGCTCTCGAAAAACACTTTACGCTGGAATACAGCAGAGAGTACGCCGATTATATCTACAGGGCCGAACATCTTGCCCATCTCAAGGGGGCCGGGCTTGCTAAGCGGCGGAACCAGATCAATCAGTTCTACAAAAAGAATCGGCACGTACGCTGTATCCCCCTTCATCCCGAACTCTACAGCGAATATACCCCCCTTCTGGAGCGGTGGAGCCGGGGGAAGAAGACCTACGAGGCCGCTCAGATTGAGCAGGAGAAGAAGGCTATCTGCAGAGCCTTTCGGTATTATAAGGAGCTGGAGCTTCAGGGGTTGGTGCTCTATGCGGATAATTATGTGGTGGGGATCTCTCTTTTCAGTAGGTGCAACGAGGATTTCGGGCTGGTTCATTTTGAAAAGGCAGATATCCGCTACACCGGGGCCTATCAGGTGATTAACAAGGAGACAGCCAAGATTCTGGAACAGCAGTGCCCCTATATCAATCGGGAGCAGGATCTCGGCATTCCTGGGTTGCGTCACGCCAAAGAATCCTACCTTCCGGATCATCTTCTGGGAACCTGTTTCCTCTACCCGAAGGAATAAACAGGAGACATTCACGGCAGCCAAGAGAAACGAAACACTTTCGGGAGGAAGTTTTGCCAAGCCCCCCCCGAAAGTGTCTTTTGCGAAAAGATCACATTTTCAGCGTTACCGCAAGGAGGGGATCCCCCGCATCTACCCTTCCCTTTCTTACAATCTCCCAATGCTGCACTTTTTCCATGTTAGTCATAATAACCGGGGTGAGAAGCGAGGGGGCATGAGCCTGAATATACGTGAGATCCGCCGTGATAAGCTTCTCTCCAGGCTCTACGCTATCCCCCTTCCCCACATGAAGGATAAAGCCTTTCCCCTGAAGGCCCACGGTTTCGATACCTATATGAATAAGCACCTCAAGCCCCTGGGGGGAACGTATTCCTAAGGCGTGTCCCGTGGGAAAGAGTGCCACCACCTCTCCCCCGAGAGGTGCCAGAACCTCCCCATCTTCGGGGAAAAGGGCTATGCCATCCCCCACCATCTTCTGGGAAAAAACCTGATCTGGTACCTCTTCGAGAGGAATCACCTTCCCCTTCATGGGAGCCAAAAGATGCACGGTGTTTTCTGAGTGCTCTGGATGCCCCACAGAATCATCTCCTTCATAAAAAAAAGATCGGCCTTTCGGTCTTTTAGAAACTTCTTTTTTGGAGTGGAAGCTCCTCCCCTTCCGCCTCCAGCCGAGATGCAGCGTTTTTGTCGAGAATGCAGGTAACATCTGGATGCAGTTGCAGGATGGATGCGGGAATTTCGGGATTCACCTCTCCCCGAAGAGCCTCATAGATGGCATCCGCTTTGGAAGCCCCGCTCGCGAGAAGAAGAATTTTCCTCGCTTTCATGATGGTTTTTATTCCCATGCTGAGAGCAAACCGGGGAACCTCCTCGGAGGAGGGGAAAAATCGGGCATTTGCCTGAAGGGTGCTCTCCTGAAGCTCCACGAGATGAGTTCCCCCTTCAAACTTTTCATCGGGCTCGTTAAAGCCGATATGTCCATCAACCCCAAGCCCTAAAATCTGGAGATCAATGCCTCCTGCATCCTCGATAGCTCTGTCGTAAAGGCGGCACTCCTGCTCCACATTTTCTGCAGTCCCCCGGGGGATGTGGCACTGTTCCTTTCTAATGTTAATATGCTGAAAGAGATTCTGCTTCATGTAGTAGTGGTAGCTGTAGGGACTCTCTTCGGAAAGCTCGTAATACTCGTCAAGGTTGAAGGTAGTGATGCGAGAAAAGTCGAGATCTCCCGCCCAATACATGCTGATAAGCATACGATAGAGCCCCAGAGGCGTATCTCCCGTGGCGAGCCCCAGCACACTCCGGGGATTCAGGATGATCTGGCTTGCTACGATATAGGCGGCCTTGCGGCTCATATCCCTATAGGTATCCGAAAGAACGATTCTCATGATGAACTCTCCCCACTTTTTCTCGAAAAAACGTCATGCCCCTCCACCAGGGTTCTCTCTACCTCAAGCGAGGCATCCAGGAAGACGAGATCCGCAGAGGCCCCCCGGACAATACGCCCCTTATCCGGAAGCCCAAGCATCTTCGCCGCATTCGTCGCAGTAAGCCGGGCCATCTGAGGAAGGGAGAGGCCTGCGGCATAGAAAACGTTTCGAAAAGCCTGATCCAGGGTAAGAACACTCCCCGCAAGGGTTCCATCTGCGAGGCGGGCCTCCCCCCGGGAGACCCGCACCCTCTGACCTCCGAAATCATACTCCCCCTCGCCGAATCCTGCGGCTCGCATGGAGTCGGAGATAAGAATCACCTTTTCCGGGGACTTCATGCGTACCACCAGATCGAAAAAGCCGGGGTGTACATGCACACCGTCTGCGATAAGTTCCGCATAGAGAGAACTTTTGAGCACCCCCCCCACCACACCGGGATCCCGATGGTGTATGGGGGGCATACCGTTGAAGAGATGCGAAGCTGAAGATGCACCGTACTCCTGAGCCCGAAAGACATCTTCGTAAGAAGCCCCCGTATGGCCGAGGGAGAGCCGGATTCCTTCCTTCGCGAGGGAGGAGCAGAACGCCCCCCGTGGATCCTTTTCGGGAGCGTAGGTAACAATGCGGATATCTTCTTTTCTTTCGAGCACCCACGCCGCAGAGGGTTCTAAAATATCCTCGGCATTCTGGGCCCCTTTGTATCGGGAAGAGATGAAGGGACCCTCCAGATGGATACCAAGAATGGAAGCTCCGGGAACTCCCTCCCCACGGCACTGCCGAACCGCCTCTATGGCCTTGTGTATAGTTTCAAGAGGCATGGTCATGGTGGTGGGGCAGAAGGAGGTTACCCCCCGGGAAGCGAGAAAGGAAGACATTTCCCGAATTCCCCGGGGATCTCCATCCATAACATCCCACCCCAGAGCACCATGGGTGTGAATATCAATCATGCCGGGGAGAACGTAGGCCCCCTGGGCGTCGTGTAGAGGAATTCCCACAGGAAGTGCCTCCACACCACCCTGAAAGATCTCTTGAATCCGTGTATCGTAAAGAAGGGTTCCATCTTCCAGAATGCGATCTTCCAGTACGATACGCCCGTGTATGATAGCCTGAAGCATGGCATTCTCCCCTCGATCTTTGTGCACTTTATGCAGGATCTGCAGAAGGTGCGGATTACTTCATGAGTACCTTTATGGCATCCGCCAGGATCTCCGCCTTAGTTCCCACCACAACCTGCATAATATTTCCCTTGGAGCGGAGCACCCCTGTGCATCCCAAAATCTTGAGATGCTCGTCGGTTATCACTGAGGCATCTTTCAGAACCAGCCTGAGCCTGGTAATGCAGGCATCAAGGCTTTCAACGTTTCCTTTGCCCCCCAACGCCTCAAGATAGGCCACCGCAAGGCTCTCTATGGGAAGCTCCCCCACGGAGGAAGACACTTCCGCCGTCTCAAGCTCTACCCGCCCGGGAGTGGGCAGGTTAAAGGCTCGAATAATCCAGACAAAGAGGAAGTAGTAGACCGCTGCAAAGAGAAGGCCGAGAGGGATAAGCAGCCACCCCTTGGTAGCCAGACCCATGTTGAGGAAGTAGTCGATAGCGCCTGCAGAAAAACCGAAACCGTGGTGGATCCCCATAATGTTACAGACCGCCAAAGCCACCCCCGTCATAAGGGAATGGAATACGTAGAGTAGCGGAGCGAGGAACATGAAGGCAAATTCGATGGGCTCTGTGATTCCCGTAAGGAAAGAGGTAAAGGCCACGCTGAAAAGAACCCCTGCAATGGCCTTTTTGTTCTCCTGCCGGGCAGTGGTATACATGGCGAGAGCCGCTGCGGGGAGAGCAAACATCATGATGGGATAGAATCCGGTCATAAAAATTCCTGCGCTGGGATCCCCCGCAAAGAAGCGGCTGAGATCTCCCGTGACCATCTGTCCCGTAGCGGGATCCGTAAAGGTGCCGAAGACAAACCAGACCATGCTGTTCAGCACGTGGTGGAGCCCCACCGGAATGAGAAGACGGTTCAGGAAGCCAAAGGTGAAGGCTCCTGCGGTGCCAGCCTGAATAATCCACTCACCTGCTGCGTGGATTGCGTTCTGAATGGGGGGCCAGGCATACCCAAAGAGAAGAGCCAGAAGGATACTTGCCCCTGCAGTCGCAATGGGGACAAAGCGCTTCCCTCCAAAAAAGCCGAGAAAATCGGGGAGCTTTACGTTATGGAACCGGTTATACATGGCCCCTCCGAGAAGCCCCGAAATGATACCCGCCAGAACTCCCATGTTGATGCTGTCGTTGATGGTTACCACGGCACTTGTAAGGGTAAGGTACCCTACAGCACCCGCAAGACCGGCGGCACCACCGTTATCGAAGGCCATGCCGATGGCCACACCGATGGCGAAGATAAGGGCAAGATTATCAAAGATAGCCCCCCCAGCCTTCATGATAAAGGGGATATCGAAGACATCCGGGGCTCCCAGGCGAAGCAGAAGGGCCGCTGCAGGGAGCACCGCCACGGGAAGCATAAGGGCTTTGCCGAGCTTCTGAACTTTTGCAAAAAACTTCATATTTTTTCCTCCTCTGTCATATGCAAACGCTGGATATACAGCTACACTTCAAGAGACATTTCGTACTTAAACCGCTTCCCCTGATAGAGGCACTTGGTATATTCCAGAATCACCTCCTCCTCTCCCCAGGTCTGACGCTGAAAGAGCAAGATGGGAGTGTTAGGCTCCAGGAAGAGGACGGAAGCTTCGAATTCTGAAGCTAACACAGGCTCTATCGTCTGTTTTGCCCGGGTGAGTCGATAGCCGTACTCTTTTTCCAGAATCCGGTAGAACGAATCTCCATCAAGACGCTCCCGGCAGAAACCGGGAAAGAGATGAGCGGGTATCCACGCATGTTCCAGAGAAAAGGGCTCCTCCCCCACAAAACGGCGCCGCAGAAAGTAGAAAACCCCGGAATCCTCTGAAGGAAGATCAAGACGTTCCCGAATACCGCGGGTAGCCTCTTCGCTACGGAAATCAATAATCTCTGTCCGAAAGGCAAGCCCCATATCCCGGAGGTTCTCAGAAAAACCGGTGATCTTAGAAAAGGTACAGGGAGGCTTGGAGGGGGCCACAAAGGTACCTTTCCCCTGCTCACGGTAGAGGACCCCCTCATTTACGAGGGTGCTGATCGCTTTCCGGGCAGTCATACGGCTGATGCGGAGCTTTTCACAGAGTTCCCGCTCCGAAGGGATCATTTCACCAGCCTTATAAATTCCATCATCCACCAGAGCAAGGAGTTTTTCCTTGAGCTGGTAGTAGAGTGGCAAGGGGCTCTTACGCTGGAGCTGCTTCATGGAGGCATCCTTTCTTGGTATGCTATTGTCATGTGGTATATACCACATGACAATAGCATACCAGCTCTTTTTCCATAGGTCAAGAAAGGAAGCGGCCACGGAAGATTCCCGAGGTTCTCCGAAAAACACCAACGCTCACGATACAAAAAGAGCCTTGAGGTTCAGACCTCAAGGCTCTTTAAAAAGCGTATTCGCGCTACCGGAGAGGAAACGGTTAGTTTTTCTTGTCCTCTCTCCCCCGTCTTCCCGAGTGGGGACCCGAGGGGTATCCGGAGCTGTCACCCTCCTCGTTATTCAGCCAGGAGAGATTACGATTCCCCAGATTGTTTGTAAAGGGGATTTCCGTCCACCCCCAAGGAGTCACCAGGATGTAGTGAAACTCCACGCCTCGTTTTTTAAGGGTTTGGACATGAGGCTGATACCGGAAGGATTCTCCCAAAACCCAGTTGTCGCTGAGAATCCACACCCGCTTACACGACCCGGCAGAGAAAACCGCCGCATGGTCAATGGCGATGCGGAGCCCCTCCTCAATATCCATGGGAGCAATCGCCACCACCACAGCATCTTCACGCTCTCCCGGAGGCTGCATGGAGGGAATAACCTCCGCATGAGCCTGAAGCCACTCCATCTGGGCAAAGAAATACTCTGGCTCCATTCCGAAACGACGCTCCATGGAGGAAAAAAAATCTTCCTCCCCCGGAAGCTCCTCACCCTCAAGGGCAGTGGCCATCCACCCCTGAATCTGCTCTACTGCCTTCTGGATATATTCAGGATACGGCGGTTTTTCCATGGCCCGTAAAATCTCACTGATACGAACCTCTTCGCGGGATTCCCGTTTTTTTTCCATTATTTTCACCTCCTGCGAGATGCCTTCGTATGCATCTGCCCTCCGGGAGAGGATAACACAGGGGAGGCATAAGCGCTACCAGCAACTCTACCGGAAAGAGGATAATAGAGAAGTTTCTCTATCTCTTGTCAAAAAAGGTCCAAAAGGCCTTCACCTGACGTATAATATGGCCGCATTATCCGAAAAGATGCTATCTCTGTTAGGGAGGTTTTTATATTGAAACCCTTTCTTCTCCACCCCTCTTCGAGCATACTTATGATTATTGACATTCAGGAACGCCTTCTTCCTGCTGTGGAGACCCCCGAGAGAGTTCTCTTCATCAACCGACGCCTCCTGAAAGCGGCTCAGGAGCTTGGGATTCCGACAATTGTAACGGAGCAATACCCCAAGGGACTCGGTTCTACTGCCCCCTCCATGGAACTTGCAACATTTCCGGAGGTATGCCTTCTGGAAAAAACCCACTTCTGCTGTACCCATGAACATTCCTGCATGGAGCATATACGCGATCTTGAGAGAAAACAGATCGTTTTAAGCGGTATCGAGGCTCATATCTGCGTTCTTGCCACCACCCTGGATCTTCTGGAAAAAGGGTTTGAGGTGGCAATAGCGGCAGATGGCGTTTCCAGCAGAGATCCCCGGCATCGGGAGCAAGCTCTGCATACGGCCTCTCAAGCAGGGGCACTGGTGCTCCCCGAAGAGAGCATCGTCTACCAATGGCTTCAAAAGGCCGGCACCGGAGAGTTTAAGAAGCTTCTCCCTCTCTACGCTTCCTCGAAACCCTAATGACCCTGAATACCCCGCCTCCATACCATATTCATTTTCTGGGCACTGCGG
>Ga0334889_1000143_pt1 | contig 117808 bp, 119 predicted proteins | sample GraSluR1_MG_2_FD_207222 | JGI IMG/M metagenome (GOLD analysis project Ga0334889, IMG submission 207222) | Sludge microbial communities from methane-producing bioreactor in Wageningen University, Netherlands - Granular Sludge_8_08-R1 | ecosystem: Engineered > Bioreactor > Anaerobic >...
GTCGATAGGGTCAGAACGTCTCGGAGCTGGTTCGAGAGCAAGCAAAGTGTCATTCGAAATGCTATAAGAGATTATATAAAATATCTAAATTATAATGTCTCAGCCACGCTAACTGCGTAAGTCCTATGTTTAATCTCTACAAGACATCTACACTTAGTGATGGGGTTCTAGACCTTCTTCTAAGCTACAGCACTTTAGCTTACTCAGACTCGGTAAACGAAGTTGTGGCACAAGACTCATTGGAGATTCTTCCATTCATCGAGTCAGAACTGGACCCCACTAGTTACCGGCACTGTTTTTTAGTCCATAAATATCTAGACCGTTTAGACCACTATGAAGTACCGTTCGATACAAATTTTCGGGATCGGTTTACTAACGAGGCCTATAATTTATCGAAAGTCCTTCTCTCTGACTGGTCAGATCTGAGGGACTTAGACTTCAACCTTGATGATTACGAACAGTTTAAAAAGGAACAAATGGTGGAGTACTTCAATAACTTTAGTTTCGATGAATATATTCAATTCTTTAAGACATGCTCAGAAATACTTAAAGATATCGATAGCGGAGATGAATTTAGGCTTCAGAGTTCTGTAGAGGAAGTGATGCTCGAATTATCCGAGAGAGATCCAGATCTATATGTTGAGGTTCTAAAGTATTACATCGAATTGCTAGACCCGTTCCATTTGGATTCCATGCCCTTAGTCAAATCGCTTGTAGATATATGCGGAGTCGAACGTACCTGCGAGATTCTCACTCTACCCGATTATCCAACTAAGCGAGTTTGGTTAATCGATTACTATCTCACCTTACCCGAAAGCGAGGTTACAAACGAGCGGTTAAGCAGACTTTATGACCTTTATAAGGAGGCCCAGCTAACAGAGTTCAGACGTAAATACGATCTCTTGCTTAAATACCGATCAATCGACAAAGACGTGGTTGCAAAAGTAACAGAGATCACATTGGAAAAGAGCAAAGATAATTGTGGATCTATTTATCCCCTTAAGATGATGTTCAACACACATACAGAAGTTAACAAAGAAATTACAGACATCTTCTCTAACCACTTGGACCTCCTAAAACGCGTCTATTTCGTAGTTTTGAAAACTGAGTCATATTTTGATCATGATGGCCAGACATTTAATCGCATCCTCGATGTTGATCCTGATTTCATCTTAGAGTATGTTAACCTCATTCACGATGAGGGAAAAACACGACTCCCACAAAAAAATATCGATTACACATTTCTTTGGGTGAGGGAGGATTATGAGAAATTGATGATAGGAGTTGTAGATATGATATACAATCTTGATCAAAAACGATCTATGTTGTTATATACATGTCTAGATAACTTTTTTGTTGAAAAGGAAACCGAGAAAAAGATAGAAGTAAGGACACGCCAGGATTCCATTTTGAAAGGGCTTATTGAGCGCCACCATGATGAACCAAGCTTCATGATGTTTATCTTCAGCGTGATCGCTCAATTATCTCCTGAGAGGCGACTTAAATTATTAGAAATATTATTAAAACATAATAACGATTTTGAACTGTTTCGTAAAATTCATCTGGAGCTAAATATGTGGTCCAGTATAGGTGGAAGCTTTGTGCCTGCCTTCCAGAAAAGAGCCGAGTACTTTGAGTCGCTCCTACCTTTGCTAAATACGGTAGACCTTCTCGAGCACAGGCAATACGTAGAGAGGGTTCTTCAGGAAATTTACTCAGATATTGAGCGAGAGAAAAAGAATAATTTCAAGGAGTATTAAATGATACCTACCTTCCCCCTTACTCCAGCATATCAATTAGATACCCTGATGAGAGAAGCCTTTCACTCCTTACGCCGCCCGCGTACGCAGCCCCCACGAGCCACCTACACCACCTCGAACGACACCCCCACCGGCTTGAACTCCGCCGTCTCCTGGCGCCTCAGCTTCGCCCTGATCTCTTCGAACCGCCGGACCGTCTCCTGGGAGTAGAGCCGCTCACCGCACCTGAGACAGACCTCGGCCCTCACCTTCAGGAGAGCGGTGTGGGCGCCGCCTCTGAGGAGCTTCTCCACCTCCTTCTCCACCAGCTCCCCGCCGCATACGGGGCACTTCTCAAAGGGTTTCATCTATGATCGCCTTCTGCAATAGTTGATCCAGCGAGAGGTATCCGGCCGATAAACGGTTATCAAAACAGCCCAGCCGTTCTTTCGATTATAAGCCCAAACGCTGTGGACTGGAGGACAGGATTTCCGCTGAACGTTTGGCCGCTTATCAAGCAGCTTGGATATGGATCATCATCCAGGTACTCTTCTATTATTTCGCCGTCAAATACACTTAGCCGATCCATTTATCAATCCCCAGGGACATATACACCCTTCGGAGCGTATGAATATGAAGAGCTTGAAAGGAACCCAGACCGAGAAGAACATCCTCACCGCCTTTGCGGGAGAATCCCAGGCCCGAAACCGGTACAACTTCTTCGCCTCCCAGGCCAAGAAGGAGGGGTACGAGCAGATCTCCGCCATCTTCGCCGAGACTGCCGATAACGAGAAGGAGCACGCCAAGAGGCTCTTCAAGTTCCTGGTGGAGGGCGGCGAGGCCGAGGTCCGGGCGTCCTTCCCCGCCGGGGTCATAGGAAAGACCGTCGACAACCTCAGAGACTCCGCCGCCGGGGAGAAGCACGAGTACTCGGAGATGTACCCGGAGTTCGCGGCGAAAGCCGACGAGGAGGGCTTCCCCGAGGTCGCCGAGACGATGAGGAATATCGCCGCAGCGGAGGTCGGCCACGAGAAGAGGTTCCTCGCCCTGGCGAAGAACATCGACGACGGGACGGTCTTCAAGCGCGAGGGGGTCGTCAGCTGGAGGTGCAGGAACTGCGGCTACATTCACGAGGGGGCCGAGGCGCCGGAGGAGTGCCCCGCCTGCGACCACGAGAGGGCGTACTTCGAGCTCCTCTGCGAGAACTACTGACGGTTTTTGGATCCGGGCGGCGGGCGCGGTCGCGGACCTGGGCGGGGGAAGCCCCGATGGGGATCCGCCCCGCGCCCCGCCTCCCCCATCGCCTTTCTACTCCATCACCATTCTATAGCTTTCTATAGCTTTCTATAGTCTTCTACACAGCCCTCTTTCCAAGTCCCCACCACAGGGCCCTACATCACCCTCTCGATCTCTCTTGATCTGCATGAGGGGCAGCGGAAGACGACACCCCCGGCTTTGAACCGGTTTTCGCAGGATAGGCACCTGTAGCTCTTTACGTAACCCGACCCCTCGGCGGGGTCTATCGAGCATCCACAGATAAAGCACATGCACCAAAACCTCCTCGATCAAGTTCTCTTTGAAGGGCTGCAACCCTCATGATCCTATCTGGGGGGATGGGGCTCAAAACCTCGTCTTCACACTTTCTCTGAAGAGCTGGCCTGCGATCTCCCCAAGACCCAAATCCTCGTCCATCCTGCGGATCTCCCCGGCCCGGGCCCGGGTCATGGGCCTTTTGGGGGCGGCGGTGCAGCTGGCGGCGTCCGCCGTCGCCCGGTAGGTCCCGATCTTCCTTGCGAGGTCGGTGATCTCCGATTTGTCCATGGCGATGAGGGGATGGTAGACGGGAAGGTCGATCCCCGACTGCTCCGCCATGATATTCGCCGGGGTCTGGGATGCGACCTGCCCCAGGGAGTAGCCGGTGACGACGCCGTAGGCCTCCTCCTCCGCCATCACCATCCCGGCTATCCTGTACATCAGCCGCCGGCAGAGGAGGCAGGTCGCCCTCGGCTCGGCTGCGGCGATCTTCGCGAGGCCCTCGCCGATGGGGACCCGGATGAAGTTGATCTTCCGCCCCGAGGTCCAGCGGCGGAGGGCTTGCGCCGACCTCTCCGCCTGGGGGAGGGCGTCGACGTAAGGCCGGGCGTCGAAGTAGAGGAGGGAGACGGGGCAGCCCCGCCGCATCATCATCCAGGCGGCGACGGGCGAATCGATCCCCCCGGAGATGAGGGCGACCATCTTAGGCTGGCTTCCAATGGGAAGCCCCCCCACCCCCCGGAGGACGTCGGTGAAGACGAGGACCTTACCCTTCCTGGCCTCGACGAAGATCTCCAGATCCGGCGCCGTCAGGTCGACCCTCGCCCCCGTCCTCTCCTGGACGGCAGCGCCGACGGATACGGCGATCTCGCTGCTCGATATGGTCCCTCCACCCCGGCGGGCCCGGATGGCGAAGGATCCGAAGCGGCGATCGGCCGCCATTTCCGAGGCGGCCTCTGCGATGAGGTGGAGGTCAGGCTCGACGGTGACGACGGGGCTCGCCGATACTACCCCAAAAACGTCGGCGATGATGGATGGAGCCCTGGGGTCGGAGGTCTCGATGAAGATCCTCCCCCGCTCCATGGATAAAGAGTGGTCTATGCCCGCCTCCTTCAGGTTGAAGGCGATGTTGGAGGCGAGGGTCCTCTCCCAGCTCTTCCTGGTCCAGGGGTCCTTTAGGGCGATCTCGCCGTACCTGACCAGGACCGAGTCGAAAGAGGTCATGCCGTCCTTTACCTGGGAGCTATCGCTTTGGCAGATCTGGCGATCTTCCTCCTCCGTGCGCCGGCGGAGGTGAACTTCTGTAGGGGGCCAGGCCTCTTGTGAGTCGCCTCGGACCTGGGCACCTGTCTAATCTGTCCATTTCTTCCTTTGATTTTGATCCATTCTATGCTTCCTGTCTTTCCCATGAGCCGTTACATCCGGGACCGAATTTAAATAGGTTTCGAAGGGCGGCGGGGGAGGCGGCGGGTTTGAAGCCGGCGGCCCGGACCCGGACCGGCCCGCTTTGGCTTCGCTCTGAGATCGGCTCAGCTCTGAAATAGAGTTAAATACGATCGAGGCGTCAAGCCCCATCTGGCGGGACAGTAGGGTAGCCTGGTCGATCCTCGAGCGTTTGGGACGCTTGGACTGCGGTTCAAATCCGCGCTGTCCCACCAACTGCTTATCCTATAAACTGTTTTGATGGGCAAAATCGAGAAACTTCTTGTGATGGAAAGGGCGGAGAGTTTCTTATTTCCCTGGCAGCAACAGTGCTGGCCCAGGCGGAGGGTGGCGGGAAGGGCCCTGGGGACGAATGAAGGATGGAGGGATGTCTCGGGCATTTGAGCATATATAATCAAATCTCCTGAGTTTGAATAGATATACTCAAATCACAAGTTGACGAGTCTATAAAATTGTTTATATAAAATCTGCGGCGCAGCGATGACAGGCCCCCCCCCACCGCCAGCTCCCCCGGCGGCGCCCCTCCCCCCCGCCCTTCCGGCACCGAGGGCCCGAGGACTCTTCGCCGATCTCCGGGCGGCGGCGTTGGGCGGAGCTTATCGGAAGTCCGAGGAACTCGCCCAAGCTTTTTGTAGATTGAGATTGAACTGAATCATCGGAGGGATGCCCGACGAGATCGAAGCCGTTCATCGTCCTGGCGCTGCTGGTGCTGTCGATGGCAGCAACGGCGCTAGTTCAAGCGCAGGGAGACAAAAACGGCACAGATCAAGCGTTGGCTTCTGAAAACCCCGACGAACACCCGTGGAAAAACTACTGGTACACCATCGGCCCGCTTATTTTAGCAGCCATGATCGCCTGGATCGTCGAGCATTTTTTCAACGGTATTTCACGCGCTATAAATTTTTGTCTGGCCAAAATCCGGAAAAAGAAGGATATCACTCTATCACAGCAACCAAAGTTGGCCGACCAAATCCATATAGCCTCTGGCGAGGGGACCAGAGGCGCCGGACGCGATTATCACGAGACAAAGGTCATCTTACCCCCCGAGGCACTGGAATTGCTCCGCCCAAAACCGGCCGAGCCCCCCGGCAAGATCTCCAACATCCCCCACCCCCACAACCCCAACTTCACCGGCCGCGTGGACCTGCTGGAGAAGCTCCACCAAGCCCTCGCCTCGGGAGAGCGGGCCGCCTTCACCCAGACCTCGGCCATCACCGGCCTCGGCGGCGTCGGCAAGACCCAGCTCGCCCTGGAGTACTCCTACCGCCACGCCGACGACTACCGGGTCATCTGGTGGGTCCGGTCCGAGGAGCCCGCCACCCTCGCCGCCGATTACGCCGGACTGGCAGCGAGGATCGACCTCCCCGAAAAAGAAGCTCAGGACCAGAGGATCGCCGTCGAGGCCGTGAGGCGCTGGCTGGAGGAGAACGGCGGCTGGCTCCTCGTCTTCGACAACGCCCAGGAGCCCGAGAATCTTGGTGAGTACCTGCCCAAGACCGGCAAAGGGCATGTCATCATCACCTCCCGGAATCCGAACTGGGGCGGCACGGCAAAGCCTCTCCCCGTCGACGTCTTCAGTCGAGACGAGTCAATCGAGTTCCTCCAGAGCCGGACCGGGCAGAAGGACGGAGCCGACACCCTGGCGGGGGCCCTCGGCGACCTCCCCCTAGCTCTGGAGCAGGCGGGGGCCTACATTCAGGAGACGGGAATCTCTCTCTCCGCCTACCTCAAGCTCTTCCAGGAACGCCGCAAAGAGCTTCTTCGCCGCGGAAAGCCTGATTCTTACCCGGATACGGTGGCCACCACCTGGGACCTCTCGTTCCAGAAGGCGAGAGAAGAGGTGCCCGCAAGCGCGGATCTCTTGAACCTGTGCGCCTTCCTGGCTCCGGACGACATCCCAAAATCGCTCCTGAGCGAGGGCGTTGAGCACCTTCCGGAGAGGTTGGCCTCGGCCGTGAAAGATGAGATGGCGCTGAACGACGCCGTCGCCGCCATGAAGCGCTACTCGCTGATGACCGTCGCCGACGACTCCCTCTCCGTTCATAGGCTCGTCCAGGCTGTGGCGCGGGACCGATTGTCCGACGAAGAGCGGAAACGCTGGGCTGAAGTTGCGGTCTGGCTCGTCAACGATACCTTTCCTTATCAGACTGACGAGTTTCGGACCTGGGACACGTGTTCGATTCTGTTTACCCACGCTCTGGCAGCTGCGGGAAATGCAGAGTGGCTTGATGTGGCCCCCATATCAACACAGAACCTGTTGGTTAAAACTGGTCTGTATTTTAAGGGACGTGGTGAATTCGACGAAGCTAAGAAACTCCATGAACGAGCTTTGCCAATTGCTGAGAACGTATACGGGCGAAACGATAGTGAAGTTGCAGCGATCATTAACAACCTCGGCGCAATTCTTGCGGCGATGGGCGACTTTGCAGGCGCCAAAGAGAACTACGAGAGGGCTCTGCAGATCGTTGAGACGGATCTTTGCGCCAACCACCCCAACTTGGCTACTGTGGCCAACAATTTGGGCATCCTCCTGCTAGAATTGGGCGACCTAGAGGGCGCCAAGGAACTTATCGAGCGCGCCGTCGAGATAGACGAGAACGTCTCAGATCTTGACTTAACCAATGTGGCCAGGGATTTCAACAATCTCGGCTCAGTCCTACATGCTATGGGCAACCTAGAGGGCGCCAAAGACCTTATAGAGCGAGCCATCGAGACCTTCGAAGAAGTCCTTGGTCCCGACGACCCCTGGGTAGCAAGTGCTGTCAATAATCTAGGCTCGATCCTGTTCGATATTGGCGACCTGGAGGGGGCCGAAAAGTGCGCTGAGAGAGCATTGCAAATATTAGAGAAGCGATTAGGTGAGGATCACCCCAAGGCTAAACTCGTCCGTGAAAACCTCGTATCCCTCCTCCGGTAGACTCCTACACCACCACAACCTCGCCGCAGACCCTGCACGCCTCGACGATCCGGTCGTACTTCATCCCCGGGAAGGGATCGATCAAGCAGAGATCCGTCGGCTCGGCCCGGGAGAATAGCCTCTCGGCGTCCCCGAAGTAGACCTCGATCTTGCAGCCGTCGCCGTCGGCCTCCGCCGCCAGGACCGATTCCGCACCGACCTCGCCCCCCGGCAGCTTATGCCGCTCGATTCTATCGATCCCCAAAAGTGAGCGGTTCGCCTCCAAATTCAGGATCGCGTCCTTTACCGCCGGAAGCCAGGCGTCATTCAGAACGACCCGCTCCGCCCCGCCGAGGGCGGCCGAAAGGCCCAGGGTCCCGGGGCCGCAGAGGACGTCGGAGACGGTGGTCAATTTGCCCCGGAAGTAGAGCTCCTCCAGGATCTTCATCTTGGGGGCGCTCTGTCTTGGAAACTCGACGTGGATCTTTGACTGGTGCTTGTAGATGACGAGATCGCCGATCAATGAGGATACGACGTCGCAGCGCAGGTCCGAGCCCGCCAGGAGCTCCCAGCGGTGAGGGGCGGCCCGCAGGTCTGCGACACCCGGAACGCCCCCGCCCCGGATGACGCCCTTTATCTCCGGGACTCTGGCGATTATTTCAGCGGCGGCCTTTCTCGTCAGGCGCTCGCCGACTATGATGAGCTCATCCGGCCCCAGCCTCGGCGGGTACGCCAGGGGGTAGCCCACCTCCACCAGGGGCCAGCCGATGGATCGGAGGGGGTCGGTTGGGCTTCGCAGGTTGTGATCGACGAGGACCTCCATCGCCTCCATCATCACCAGGTCCAGGGGAGCCCTCCCGCAGCCGGAACACCTTCTGATGCCCCCGCCCCTACCCCCGCCCGACGCGGCGAGGGAGGAAAGGGGCTCACCCTTGTCGAAGCCCGGCTCCACCGGGCATTCTGGGCAGGCCATGTAAAGGAGATCGAGGCGGGCCAGGACCTCCTCCGCCGGGGCGATCGCCTCCGCCGGGAGCTTAGCTGACGGCATCGCCCTTCCATGGAGCAGGACGGTATTTCAGCCTTTCCGGGCACATTTTGGCCCCCCTTTCGTAGAAAGATTTGTAAACAAAAAGGGCCCTCACCAGGGGGAGGAGGTTATCAAGATGGCACAGAGAGGGATCAGGGAATACGACGCCAAGAGGATCCTGGCGGAGAGGCTTCCCGGTTATATCGATGATTTCGATTACAATGGTGAGATAGCACTTATTACTCCTGATACAGACCTGGAGGTGGTGGCGGTCGACAACCCCTGGGTCAAGAAGAAAAGGCTGGTGGTCAAACCCGACCAGCTCTTCGGCAAGAGGGGGGCTCACGGCCTGATACTCCTCGACGCCTCCTGGGACGAGGCGAAGAGGTACATCCTGGATAATATGGGCCGCGAGGTTCTGGTGGGGTCGGTCGTCGGGACCCTCGACACGTTCCTCGTCGAGCCCTTCATCTCCCACGGACCGGAGGAGGAGCTCTACGTCGCCATAAAGTCCGAGAGGGATAAAGACGTGATCTACTTCTCCCTCCGGGGCGGGGTCGATATCGAGGCGAACTGGGACTCCGTCACCGAGATCCCCGTCGACGTCCTGGCAAGGCCCGAGGAGCTCGACCTGGGATCAAAGCTTCCGGCGGGCCTCGCCGACCGGCTCGCCCCGACGGCCGCCTTCATCCGGGGGCTATACCGGCTCTACCGGGACTTCGGCTTTGCTTATCTTGAGATCAACCCCTTCGTCCTCGCCGGCGGCAGGGTCGTACCCCTCGATCTGGTGGCGAGGCTCGACGACGCCGAGGCCTTCTGGCAGAGGAAGACCTGGCAGGGCCTCGAGTTTCCCGAGCCCTTCGGAAGGGCGCTGACGGAGGAGGAGGCCTGGATAAAGGAGATCGACTCCCGGACGGGAGCCTCCATCAAGCTTACGATCTTGAACCCCGGAGGGAGGGTCTGGACGATGGTGGCCGGGGGCGGAGCATCCGTCATCTACGCCGACACCATCTGTGACCTCGGCTTCGCAGGAGAGCTGGCCAACTACGGCGAGTACAGCGGCGACCCCTCGACCATGGACACCTACGAGTACACCAAGACGATCCTGGAGCTGATGACCAGGGAGAAAGACCCGGAAGGAAGGACGAAGTTCCTCCTCATAGGCGGCGGGATCGCCAACTTCACCGACGTCGCCAAGACCTTCAAAGGGGTCGTCATGGGCCTGGAGGACTACCGGGACCGGCTCCAGGAGACCGGCGTCGAGATCTACGTCCGGAGGGGCGGGCCGAACTACGAGGAGGGGCTTCGGATAATGCGCAAGCTCGGCGAGAGGCTGGGGGTCCCGATCCACGTATACGGCCCCGAGACCCACATGACGCGGATCGTATCGATGGCCCTGGGAGGTGGAGAGTGATGACCTTGAAGGACTACCAGCTCTTCGACAGGAACACCCGGGCCTTCGTCTACGGCTTCCAGACCAACGCCATCCAGAGGATGCTCGACTTCGATTATCTCTGTCGAAGGGAAGTGCCCAGCGTCGCCGCCATCATAAACCCCAATCGGGCCGGCGTCCACAAGGTATTCTGGGGGACTGAGGAGATCCTACTTCCCATGTACAGGACGATCCCGGAGGCGGTGGCCGCCCACCCATCGGTGGATGTGATGGTCAACTTCGCCTCCTTCAGGTCCGCCTTCGAGACCAGCATGGAGGCCCTCGCGTCGCCGGGGATAAAGACGGTGGCGATCATCGCCGAGGGGGTCCCAGAGAGGATGGCCAGGGTGATGGCGGCGACGGCAGAGAGGATGAAGAAGACGATCATCGGCCCCGCCACCGTCGGGGGGCTCACCGCCGGGGCCTTCAGGATAGGAAACACCGCCGGCACCATCGAGAACATCATCGAGTCGAAGCTCCACCGCCCCGGTTGCGTCGGCTTCGTCTCCAAGTCCGGGGGGATGCTCAACGAGGCCTTCAACATCATAGCGAGAAACTCCAGCGGTGCGGTGGAGGGGATCGCCATCGGAGGAGATAGGTATCCGGGATCCGACCTCCTCGACCACATCCTCCGGTTCGAGGCGAACCCCGACGTCGCCATCATAGCGTCCTTAGGCGAGGTGGGAGGGACCGACGAGTACAGGATCGTCGAGGCGCTCCAGGATGGGAGGATCAGAAAGCCCCTGGTGATCTGGGTTACCGGGACCTGCTCCAAGGTCCTCCCCGGGTCCGTCCAGTTCGGCCACGCCGGGGCCAAGGCCCAGACCGACCTGGAGACCGCCGACGCCAAGAACCGGGCGCTGAAAGAGGCGGGGGCTATAGTCCCCGACTCCTTTGACGGCTACGGCGACGAGATAAGAAGGGTCTACGAGAGGCTCCTCGCCGAGGGTAAGCTCCAGGAGGTGGAGGAGCCGGAGATCCCGAAGATCCCCATGGACTACGCCAAGGCCGTCTCTGAGGGGATCGTCAGAAAGTCGACGAACCTCATCTGCACCATCTCCGACGACCGGGGCGAGGAGGTCCTCTACGGAGGAAAGCCCTTGAGCCGGGTCTTGGACGACGGCATGGGGATCGGAGGGGTAATAGGCCTCCTCTGGTTCAAGAAGGAGATCCCACCCTGGGCCGCCGAGTTCATCGAGCTCGTCCTCCAGATCGTCGCCGACCACGGCCCGGCCGTCTCTGCAGCCCACAACGCCATCGTCGCCTCCTGCGCCGGAAAGGACCTCATCACCTCTCTTGCGAGCGGGCTTCTCACCATCGGGCCCCGGTTCGGCGGTGCGATCGACGACGCCGCCCGCGAGTTCAAGAGGGCGAGAAACTCCGGCCTCTCCCCCGAGGAGTTCGTAAGAGAGATGAAGACGGCGGGGATCAACATCCCCGGGATCGGCCACAGGATAAAGAGCGTCAAGAACCCCGACAAGAGGGTGGAGCTTCTCATCGGCTACGCGAGGGAGAACTTCGAGAGGACCGACCTGCTCGACTACGCCCTTTCCGTCCAGGAGATCACCACCGCCAAGAAGGGAAACCTCATCCTCAACGTCGACGGCTGCATAGGGGTCCTCTTCATCGACCTGATGAGTTCCTGCGAGGTCTTCGACGAGAGGGATATCGACGACGTCATAAAGTACGGCTACCTCAACGGCCTCTTCGCCCTGGGAAGGTCCATCGGGATCATAGGCCACATCCTCGACCAGAAGAGGCTCGACTCGAGGCTCTACCGCCACCCCCAGGACGACATCGCCTTCATGCTCCCGGAGCTTCAGTGAGCCTCCCTCGAAGCCGAATACCGGGCCGGCCCCTCCGGCCGGCCTCTCTTTCGTGGAGGGTCTGACCTTGGCTACCATCAGCGAGAAGATATTCAGCAGGGCCTGCGGCCACCGGGCCGAGGCGGGGGAGATCGTCGAGGCAGAGGTGGATTACGCCATGTCCCACGATGGCACCAGCGTCCTCGCCATCAAGGCCTTCGGCGAGATGGGGTCGGAGCGGGTCTTCGACCCCGAGAGGATCGTCATCCCCTTCGACCACATCGTCCCCGCCAACAGCAGCGTCTCTGCGGACCTTCAGAAGATGGTAAGAGACTGGGCGGTAGATCAGGGTATAGGCCACTTCTTCGAAGGCGGCGAAGGGATCTGCCACCAGGTCTTCCCCGAGGAGGGGTTCGCCCTTCCGGGGACCCTTCTCGTTGGGGCCGACTCCCACTCCTGCACCTACGGAGCCTTCGGCGCCTTCGGGACCGGCGTGGGGGCGACGGAGATGGCGGAGATCTACTCTCGAGGCAGGCTCTGGTTCAAGGTCCCCGAGACGGTAGGTATCAGGGTCACCGGCCGGCTCGAAAGAAGGGTCCTCGCCAAAGACCTCATCCTGATGCTCGTCGGGGCGATAGGGGCCGACGGCGCCACCTACCAGGCCCTGGAGTACGTCGGCGAGACGGTGGAGGCCCTCTCCATCTCGGGGAGGATGACCCTCTCCAACATGGGGGTCGAGATGGGGGCGAAGGCCGCCATCGTCCCCCCGGACGGGGTGACCGAAGAGTTCCTGAGGGGGAGGGCGAAGGGGGCTTACCAAACCGTCCATTCCGACCCGGGATCCTACGCCTCGGAGATGGAGTTTGACGTCTCAGATCTGGTGCCCCTCGTCGCCGCCCCCTCCAGGGTCGACAACGTCAGGCCTGTCCCAGAGGTCGCGGGGACGGAGGTCGACCAGGTATTCATAGGCACCTGCACCAACGGCCGCTACGAGGACCTGATGATCGCCTCCGAGATCCTGAAGGGGAGGAAGGTGAAGACTAGGACCCTCGTCATCCCCGCCTCGCGGAAGGTCCTCCTCCGCGCCCTCTCCACTGGGATCATCGAGGACCTGGTCCGGGCGGGGGCGATGATCGGTCCGCCGGGATGCGGCCCGTGCCTCGGCGCTCACATGGGGGTCCTCGCCGAGGGGGAGGTCTGCCTATCCACCGCCAACAGGAACTTTCCGGGGAGGATGGGAAGAGGCGGCCTCGTATACCTGGCCTCCCCGGCCACCGCCGCGGCGACGGCCGTCGAGGGCGTCATCACCGACCCGAGGGAGGTCTGAGGCTGGGCGATAAGGGCGATGGAGAAGACGAGGGCGATACCCCAAAGAGGACCCTCCGCCTCGACCTCCACGTCCATTCGTCCTTCTCCGACGGCAGGGATGGTGTGGAGGAGATCCTGAAGGCGGCCCTGGAGGCCGGCCTCGATGGGATCGCCATCACCGATCACGACACCCTGGAGGGGTTCTTCGAGGCCGAGAGGATCGTCGCTGAGAGGGGCCTTGACCTTCTCATAATCCCGGGGGTTGAGGTATCCACCTCCGAAGGCCACCTCCTCGCCCTGGGTCTGAGGGAGCTTCCGCCTCCAGGGAGGAGCCCTCAGGAGACGAGCGAGTTTGCGAGGGCCCGGGGCGGGATCACCATCGTATCCCACCCCTACCACCTCTTCAGACACTCCATGTACAGGATACCCGAATGCGATGCCGTCGAGGTATACAACTCCAAGTACATATTCGGGATCGCAAACTTTTGGGCCAAGAGGATGGCTGAAAGGTGCGGCCTCCCCATGGTAGCGGGGAGCGACTCCCATATGGCAGGGACGGTGGGGCTCGGGGTTACCGTCGTGGAGGTGGAGGAGGGCTACAGCCTGGGAGACGTCCTCGCATCTATTCGGGGAGGCCGGGTGAAGATCGAGAGCAAGAGGATGTCGATTACGGTATTCGCGAGCCAGATGGTCCGATGGCTGAATAAACGCCTCCGCCGGAGACTGAAGATAGAGAGATCCAGGCGAGATAAAGAGATCTGAGATATAAGGGCATGACCAACTAAATCGTCATCAGAAAAAGCCCGAATAAAAGCAAAGAGCCGACCGGGACAAGTCCGGTCGCCCTTCTTATAATTATGTTCAGGTTCAGGATCAGGAACTACTGGATCTTCTCCACCTTCTCTGCTTTGGGGCCCCTGTCGCCAGCTTCAACTTCGAAGCTGACCTTATCTCCTTCATCTATGGAGACGCCCGGCTTCAGACCGCTTGAATGAACAAAATAGTCTGTCCCGTCGTCACCAGCTATAAAGCCGAAATGTTTTGTTCTGTTGAAGAACTTCACTGTGCCAGTAACCATTTCAATTCCTCGTTGTCCTGAGATAAAACATACGACTATTTAAAGGTGCTCCCTTAGCCCCAAAAAATATGCTCTGGCCTTCATCGCGGCCTCTCTCGATATATGGGATGATCGTCTCCCCACCCCCATCTCCTCTGATTGATGGAAAAAATGATGGAAGGGTCCCCTTCAACCGGCTCTGGGGAGAAGGTCAGCGCTGGACCCTCCGGGGATATTGTAGAGGGTATCACATATCTGATCGCCGTCGTCGTCGGTGCAGTTGAAGGAGCCGTAGAAGTTGCCGACGGCACCGTCGTCCCACCGGTTGATGAGGATGTCGTCGAAGGCGTCGATCTCCGTATTGTTATACAGCCTGTTATTGAAGAGGAGGCTCCCTTGAGATCCGACGAGGCTGATCCCCCGACGGTTCTCAGAAGCGACGTTGGAGAAGACGGTGGAGTTTCTCGCCCCCTCCAGAAGGATCCCCGCTCCGCCGTTGCCGATGGCATGGCTATCCCTGATGGTGCTCCCTTCTGATATGACCCTGATCCCTGCATCTTCTGACCCGTTTCCGGAGTTTGTGACCCTGATCATCTCCACGGTGACGCCGTCAGCGGTTACGTTGATACAGCTACCGTTGGCGCGAGCGTTAATTACGGGCAGGTCGAGACCTTTCCACCTCTCGCCTCTCAGGGTTATCGGCTTGTTTACTTCGACGTTCTCATGGAAGGTTCCGCTCCTGACCACGACGACGTCTCCGGGGCTCGCCTTATCTATCGCCTCCTGGATGCTGAGGTACTGACAACCACAGGCTCTGCAATCACATACTCTGAAGGTGGACGCCCCTTGAGCCACCCCGACAGCGGCGAGGATGACCAGGAGGGCTAGAATCGATGCTGGTTTGATATTGTTCTTTATCATCCCATGATCCCTCTCTTATATCACGACCATCTCCGGGAATATAAAAAGCTTTTTTGGCCTAAAGATCGGCCCCTCGAATAACTCTCGAATAACTATATAACCGCCCGCGAACCTCTGATCCCGCATCATGGAGCACTTCCAGCGAGAGATAAAAGAGCGGCTTGAAAGGCAGGGGTACCACCTCGTCGCCCACGGCGCAGTAAAGCCCTGCCTGTGGCTGCGGCGGTCCATCCGGGGCGGGGATCAGTGCTACAAACACCATTTCTACGGCATCGCCAGCCACCGGTGCGTCCAGATGACCCCTACCCTCCTCTGTAACCACCGCTGCCTCCATTGCTGGAGGCCCATCGACGATATCCCCCCAGGGACCGGGGGGTGGATCGAGCCAGCGGAGCTTCTCGACGGGATCCTCTTTGAGCAGCAGAGGCTCATCTCCGGCTACGGTGGAGCCCCGGAGACGACCGATTCCGCCAGGCTGGGGGAGGCGAAGTCTCCAGCCCACGTCGCCGTCTCCCTCATGGGAGAGCCGACCCTTTACCCGATGATAAAAGAGCTCGTCGAGGAGATAAGAGGGCGAGGGATGACCGCATTCCTCGTCACCAACGGGACGAACCCTGAGGCGATCGGAGAGGCCAGGCCGACCCAGCTTTACATCAGCCTCAACGCCTCGAACGAGGAGACGTACCGGAGGGTATGCAGCCCGAGCTCGAACCTATGGAGCCGATTTCTCGAGAGCCTGGAGAGGGTGAGGGACTCGCCTGCCCGGACGGTGGCCAGGCTCACCCTGGCCCGAGGCCTCAACATGAACGACTCCCACGGCTACGCCGAGCTGATCGAGACCGCAGAGCCGGACTTCGTCGAGGTGAAGGCTTACATGCACCTGGGCAGCTCTCGAAACCGCCTCGGAAGGGAGAGTATGCCATCCCACCAGGAGGTGATGGACTTCGCGAAGGAGTTGTCCGAGATCCTGGGCTACAGCCTGAAGGATCACGTCCCCCTGAGCAGAGTCGCCCTCCTATCCAGGGGGAGCGCGAACGGGAGGATCGATCCCTGATGGCGACGACCAATATCAGCATCTTCACTGATTTTTTAATATTTCTTAAAGGTTTAGTATAAATTTTTCTTCCCTATCTCAGTATTATCGCATCCAACGGGAAAAGTATTTTTAGGGGTAGGATCCCGAGGATATCCGGAGAACGGGATCGATGTCTGCGACCATTCGTATGCTGAAAAGCCCGGAGGTGAAGTTGGATAAGAGATATCATGGGCTGAGGATTCTGCTCGTAGAGGACGATCCCGACGACGCCGAGCTGACGGTGAGGACCCTGCGGAGGGTCTTCCTTGAGAGGGACATCTTCCTCGCTGCAGAGGCCGAGGAGGCCTTGAGATGCCTGGAGGATCTCAACCAGGAGAGATCTGGACCTCCCGACCTCATACTCCTGGACATCAAGCTTCCCCGTCTCAGCGGGATGGAGCTTTTGGAGAGGCTCAAGTCGAGGCCCGACCTGCGGGGGATACCTGTGGTGATGCTCACCGGCTCCCTCGTATCAGAGCATATCCAGAAGAGCTACGACCTTGGAGCTGTCACCTATCTATTGAAGCCGATCACTGAGGACGATATCCTCATGACCCTGAGCAACCTCACCTGAGGGAAGGCTCGGGTCCGACGATCCTTCCATCGCCTCCCCCGAAGATCTCTCCCGCCGCCAGGGAGGCGTTACCGAGAAGCCCTCCGAAGATGGCATAGGCCAGGATCATATAGGCCGGCATCCCGAAGATATCGGCGGGGGCCATATACCACCAAGCTCCGGCGGAGATCGGAAGGGATTCTATCATAGGTCCCAGGAGGGCGCCGGCCCCCATCATCGCCAGGGTTGTCCTCCCGGGGAAGGCGAGGATGACGGCCGCGGCGAGGACCGCACCTCCAGCGAGGGCGATAGGAGGCTCATCGCCGAGGGTGACGAAGACCGCGATCTCCACCCCTATACCGGCGAGGGCGAGAAGAAGAACCCGCGGCGAAGACCTCGGAGACTCCGTCCCCGGCAGGGCTCTCGCCAGAAGGTATATGGCCAGGGGGAAAGAGGCCCATCCGGGAAAGTTCCACGGGGGAACCAGGAGGAGACCTCCGGTGTTGGCGTAGGTCCACAGCCCTCCATAAACGCAGGCCATCTCCGTCAGAGGTCCGGCGACGGCGCCGGCGATAGCCATCACCGCCGCCCTCCTCGGATCGCCGACCCTGGAAGAGAGGATGACTGGAGGGACCAGGAGGAGGAAGGCGGCGGCGTAAGGCCTGTCCCAGAGCGTCGCAAGAACGAGGGTACCGTAGGCGGCGAGGACCGCTACGATGGCTACGTCCCCCCGGGACCTCGGGGTCGCAGGTCCCAATCTAACCTCCTCCCGCCAGCTCTCTCACAAGAGAGATATTCCCTCGGTCGTCCCTCCTATCGTCGACGGGGGTCTCGAGGATGAAAGGTAGACCCCTTATTGCTGGGTGGCGGAGGATCTGCCTGAACCCCTCCAGTCCGATCTCCCCCAGGCCTATGTGTTCGTGGCGGTCGAGCTTCGATCCCCTCGGACCTTTTGAGTCGTTGAGGTGGACGACCTTGATCCTCTCAAGGCCGACAGCTCCATCGAACTCTTCCAGGGTCGCCTCCAGACCCTCCTCGGTCCTCATCTCGTATCCGGCGACGAAGGCGTGGCATGTATCGAAGCATGCTGCGACCCTGTCATCCCGGTCGACCCTCCTCATGATCTCCGCCAGATCCTCGAAAGACCCGCCGACGCTCTTCTTGGAGCCGGAGGTCGTCTCGAGAAGGAGGATTACGCCGTTCTCCGAGGAGGATAGGGCCTTTGTAATAGCATCGGAAGTCCTGCGCAACCCCTCTTCTTTGGGCGCGTCTAGGTGGCTACCCAGGTGGGCGACGAGGTAAGGTATCCCGAGGATATCGCACCTATCAAGCTCCAGGGTCAGCGCCTCCACCGATTTCTCGTATACATCCTCCCGAGGGGTGGCGAAGTTGGGGAGGTAAGGCATGTGGTCGACGGCGGGATCAATCCCGCCCCGCTCCATCTTTCTCTTGAACTCCTCCGCTGTCTCTTCTGGGATATCCTTCACCCTCCAGCCCCGGGGGTTTCGGGAGAATATCTGGAAGGTGTCGCATCCGATATCCGCCGCCCTGTCCACCGCCCTATCTATGGAGCCCGCGATGGAGACGTGGGCTCCGACCCTAAGCATCTTAAAAACCTCCTCTTATATTTGTCCGCCGGCCTTCTCGGCCCCCGGGACTTTCAGCCCCGCCCATTATATATCAGCCCGGTCCTCGTCGAAGATCCTCTCTTGAGAACCGTTTTATACTTTCCCGAAGAGGCCGGTGATAGAGGGGTCGTCGGCCTTCGGGGCCGTCCTCTCCCGCCGCCTATGAAGAAAAATAAACCCTGATCTTGTGATGAGCCCTATGAGTCCTGAGGCGGCCGGAGCCTCTCAGGCCAAATGGCTCTCCCTCACGCGACCAGCAGAAGATCTCAGCCGCTATTGGCCTTCTTGGACCTCGCCCAGCGGTCGACGTGGTCGATGAGGTTGAACTCGATGATCTTCTTCGTATCCGTCAGCATCTCCGCCACCTCGCCGATGGTCAACTTGGTTATCCTCCCAGCTCGGTTGACCACCTCTATCTCCTCTGCCTGGTCGAAGCCCTCCCCGGAGGCGAGGATCCTGGAGAGGTCCTGGCAGGCCTTCTTCAGGTAGGTGATGGAGTAATCGGCCATCTGTTCTCTGTCTGCTAGATTCCTGTTGACCTCTCTTATGGACCAGCACGTGGTAATGACATTGTCGTACATCTTCACCAACCGCCGCCTTATCTTCCTTGGAGATATTTAAGGACATCCATCATCAAAAATAGTGGGGCTGGTGCGATTCGAACGCACGATCGACGGGTCTCTCCGATACCGAGAGCAGACCTCTCAGTGCTCCAACGGATCATCAACGGCCCCCCCGTCGAGAGGCCTCAGCAGACCCGTTGCTCATCATCAATCATACCGCTGGAGCCCGTCGCCATACCTGACTAGGCCACAGCCCCTCAAAGCGGGCCGAGAGGGATTTGAACCCCCGACCTAAAGGTTAAGAGCCTTTCGCTCTGCCTGACTAAGCTACCGGCCCGGACTTTTCCATATACGATGCTGGTTAAATACGTTTCGCCTTTGGAGGGAGTTGGCCGCGGCCGACCTCCCCTCCAGGAGCATAAATAGCTGCGATCCTCCCCACCCTCTGATACACTCTCGCCCCTCAGATGTTGTTGATGTACCTCTCCACCTCCCATGGGTGGACGAAGCTGTTGTACATCTTCCACTCCAGGGAGCCGAGCCTGTTGAAGTTGGCGTAGACGTGCTCGCCGAGGGCGTCCCTGACGACCCGGTCCTCCTCCAGATGGTTGAGCGCCTCTTTGAGGTTCGACGGGAGGAGCCTTATCCCGAGCGCCTCCCTCTCCGCGTCGGAGAGCTCATAGATGTTCAGATCCACGGGGTCGCCGGGGTCGATCTTCCTTCTGACGCCGTCGAGCCCCGCCGCCAGGATGGCGGCGAAGCCGAGGTAGGGGCTGCAGGAGGGGTCCGGCGACCGGAGCTCGAGCCTGGTGCTCAGGCCCCTGCCGCTCGGGACCCTGATGAGGGATGATCGGTTCGGCCCGGACCAGCCTATGTATACGGGAGCCTCAAACCCTGAAACGAGCCGCTTGTAGGAGTTTACCAGGGGGTTTGTGACGGCGGTTATGGCGGGGGCGTGCTCCAGGAGACCGCCCACGAAGTACCGGGCGAGATCGGAGAGCTGCATCTTCCCTTCAGGGTCGAAGAAGGCGTTCTCACCTCCCCGGAAGAGGGAGATGTTGACGTGCATCCCGGAGCCTGCGGCCCCGTAGATCGGCTTGGGCATGAAGGTGGCGGCGAGGCCGTTCTTCATGGCGATCGTCCTCGTGACGTACTTGAAGGTGACGACGTTGTCGGCGGTCCTGAGAGCTTCGCCGTAGGTGAAGTCGATCTCGTGCTGTCCCCTCGCCACCTCGTGGTGGGAGGCCTCGATCTTGAAACCCATCTCCGTCAGGGATAAGACGATCTCCCTTCTTATGTCCTCGGCCAGGTCCACCGGCCCGAAGTCGAAGTAGCCGGCGAAGTCGTGGGGGATGGTGGTGGCCCTCCCGTTCTCCATCTTGAAGAGGAAGAACTCCAGCTCGGGGCCGACGTTCATGGTGTAGCCCATCTCCTCGGCCTTCCCAACCGCCCTCTTGAGGACGTATCGAGGGTCCCCCTCGAAGGGCTCGCCGTTCGGCCGGTAGACGTCGCAGATCAGCCTCGCCACGTTCTTGTTCTCTCTAGCCTTCCAGGGGAGGAGCGAGAAGGAGGATATGTCAGGGCGCAGGAGCATATCCGACTCCTGGATCCGCGCGAAACCCTCGATGGAGGAGCCGTCGAAGCCGGTCCCCGAGTCGAGGGCCTTTCCGAGGCGGACTGCGGGGATCGATACGCTCTTAACTAGCCCCTGGATGTCGGTGAACTGGAGCCTGATGGATTCGACGTTCTTGTCACGGATCGTCTCTAGCAACTGGTCTATTGAGTACATGATCGGTCATACACCCCTTGATGCTGGCGATTTAAGGCGTGGCCCTCCCCCCGCTCACGGAGGCGGGCGGTGGGGGCTACAGGTTCCTCTAAAGACCTCAGATGGACCGACCTCCTTTAATATAGTCATCGCCCCGGTGGGAGGTTCAATTACCCTTATCTATTGGCATATCCCACGAACTGCGCGGTAGATCTAATGTCTGGTGGAAAGGTTCTGGTAGTAGACGCCGGCGGCAGGGGAAACGCCATAGCCCACGCCTTCGCGAGGTCCCCCCTGGTGGAGCGGGTCTATGTAGCCCCGGGAAACGCCGGAAGCTCCATGATGGAGAAGTGCAGGATCGCCCTTTCCGGTGGAGATCCCGCCAGGGAGATCGGGGATATCGTCTCCTTCGCGAAGAAGAAGGGTGTCGATCTCACCTTCGTCGGCCCCGAAGGTTACCTCTCCGACGGGATCGTCAACGTCTTCACCGAGGAGGGGCTCGACGTCGTCGGCCCGCGACGGGAGGCGACGGTCCTGGAGGGGAGCAAGGGCTACGCCAAGGACCTCCTAGAAAGGATCGGCGTCCCCATCCCCCGCCACCGGAACTTCACCGACCCGGAGGAGGCGTTGGAGTATATCTCCGCCTTCCGCGCCGAAAGCCCGGGAAAGAACCTGGTGGTGAAGGCCGACGGCCTCGCCGCCGGGAAGGGGTCGATCGTCTGCGGCTCCCCGGAGGAGGCGGCCTCGGCGGTGAAGAGGATCATGGTGGAGCCCCGCCTCTTCGGCGACGCTGGCCGGCGGGTCGTCCTCGAGGAGAGGCTTGAGGGAAAGGAGCTGATGTTCTTCGCCGTCACCGACGGGAGGACGGTCCTTCCCCTGGAATCGGCGATGGACTACAAGAGGGCCTTCGGCCCCGGAGAGGAGGTGGCGATCCGGCTCTACAACAGACTATCGGGAGACCCGAACCTCGACCACAACCCCAACACCGGAGGGATGGGAGGCTACTCCCCCCACCCCTGGCTCGACGGCGACCTCTCGGAGCGGATCATGGAGGAGATCGCCGTCCCCACCATCCGGGGGTTTCGAGAGGAGACGGGCTTTGAGTACCGGGGGATGATATACTTCGGCCTGATGATCACCGAGGAGGAGGGCGGAAGGGTACCAAAGGTCCTGGAGATCAACGTGAGGCTCGGCGACCCCGAGGCGGAGGTGATCCTCCCCCGCTTGGAGACGGATATGTACCTCCTCTCCCGGGCGGTCCTGGAGGGAGAGCTCGACTCCGTCGACCTCAAGTGGTCCCCCGATACCTGCGTCGGGGTCTGCGCCATCAGCGGGAGGGTTATAAAGCCCGCAGCAAGCGGCCCGGTGGAGGAGCGGCCAGGATACCCCGGCCCCCATTACACCAACATGCCGATCCGCGGCCTGGAGAAGGTCGATCCCGACGTCCTCGTCTACCACAACGGGACCGCCTTCGGCAGGGACGCGAGGGGGGAGGAGAGGCTCTTCACCACCGGGGGGCGGGTCCTCACCGTCGTCGGCCGGGGCGCCAACCTCCCGGCGGCGAGGGAGAGGGCCTACGAGAACATAAGAAGGATCAGGTTCAACGGGATCAGGTACCGGCGGGACATCGGCCTGTTCCCCTGAATTCGGGGTTGGTAGATGAGCTCGGTGTTAGAGATGGTGAAGCTGAGGGGATGGTCGAGAGATGGGAGAAGGTTCGGATAAGGGATCTGATCGAAGGACGGTCGTCCTGGGGCTGGAGGGGACGGCATGGAACCTCAGCTGCGCCATCGTCGACGAAGATGACGTCATCGCCGAGGAGAGCGCCACCTACGTCCCCGCCAAGGGGGGGATCCACCCGAGGGAGGCGGCCCAGCACCACGCCGAGCATATGGCGCCGGTCGTCAAAGCCGTCCTGGACGCCGCCCGACGTGACGGCCTCGCCATCGAAGCCGTCGCCTTCTCCCAGGGGCCGGGGCTCGGGCCGTGCCTGCGGACGGTGGCGACGGCGTCCCGGGCCCTCGCGCTCCGTTTCAATGTGCCCCTCGTCGGCGTCAACCACTGCATCGCCCACATCGAGGTCGGCAAGTGGAAGACGGGCGCCGCCGATCCGGTCGTCCTATACGTCAGCGGCGGAAACAGCCAGGTCCTGGCCCTGAGGCGCGGCCGCTACCAGATATTCGGCGAGACCCTGGACATCTCCGTCGGTAACGCCCTGGACAAGTTCGCGCGGCAGGTGGGCCTCCCCCACCCCGGCGGCCCCAAATTGGAGGCTCTCGCGAAGTCGGCGAAGGAGTACATACCCCTCCCCTACGTCGTCAAAGGGATGGACCTCTCCTTCTCCGGCCTCTCGACGGCCGCCGCGCAGGCCGCAAAGAAGCACGACCTCGCCGACGTCTGCTCCTCCTTCCAGGAGACGGCCTTCGCCATGCTCGTCGAGGTGACCGAGAGGGCGCTTGCCCACGCCGAGAAGAAGGAGGTACTCCTGGTGGGGGGCGTTGGCGCCAACTCCCGCCTCCGCGAGATGCTCAATATCATGTGCGAGGAGAGAGGGGCGCGGTTCTTCGTCCCCGAGATGAGGTTCATGGGGGACAACGGCTCCATGATCGCCTATACCGGCCTGGTCATGCTGAAGGCCGGGGTGACGACGCCCCTCGCGGAGTCCCGGGTCCGGCCGGGGTACAGGACGGATGAGGTGGAGGTGGTGTGGAAGTGAGAACCCTAGAGAGATGGTCATCGGCATCAGACCGTTTGAGACCCCGTCCCATCCTCGATGATATAACGAGATGGGTCTTCTCATAGGCGACCTCTCTAGTTATCGAATTTCTAGAGATATTCTCCACAACAAACTATAAGACTTCCTTTCGCCAACCTCCGGCGATGATCTTCCAGATCCTGGACGCCAACTACGTCTACGACCCCGACGGGTTTCCTATAGTCCAGCTCTTCGGGACGACCCCTTCGGGCGGACCCGTCACCGTCCAGGCCTCTGGATTTCGCCCCTACTTCTACGCTCGCGTCGACGAAAAGAGGATCGACGCCGCCATCGACGGGATCAGGGCGATGGGCCTCTCCGCCGAGGCGGTGGAGCGGTTCCGCCCCGTCGGCTACCAGAGGCGGCCTGCAAAGATGCTGAAGGTCGTCGCCAAAGACCCCAAGTCCGTCCGGGAGTTCAGGGAGTCGGTCCTCTCCGTCCCCGGAGTCCTGGAGGTCTACGAGACGGACGTCCTCTTCAAGAACCGGTTCCTCATCGACCGCGACCTCGGGGGGATGAGGTGGGCGGAGGTGGAGGCCGGCAATGGTGGATCGGATTTGGAGACGGCGGCGGGATCCGCCACCATCGGCCCCGTCCCCTATACCTCCCTGCGGCCCGCGGGGGCCGGTCCGGCGGTGGCCGGAGAGGAGGAGAGGGAAGGGGCGGGGGAAGGAGCGAGCAAAGAGGAGGCGGAGAGGGAGAAGGTATCCGGGGCGGAGGCGACGGGGGGCGCGGAGGCGATACCCAACGCCCCCCTCCGTACCCTGGCCTTCGATATCGAGTGCCTCCCCCTCCACGGAGCGATGCCCCATCCGGAGACCTCGCCGGTGATCATGGTAAGCCTCGCCTTCGACCCGCCCTACAAAGGGCGAGAAGACCTCGTCCTCGTCGGCCGGGAGGTGGACTGCCCCCGGGGAGACGTCCTCTGCTGCGGTGGCGAGAGGGCGATGCTCGCCCGGTTCGTCGAGATCCTAAAGGACTACGACCCCGACGTCGTCGCCGGCTACAACTCGGCGGAGTTCGACTTTCCGTACCTGGAAGAGAGGGCGAGGAGGCTGAACCTGGACGTCCGGGTAGGAAGGGACGGCGGCCCCTGGCGGGTGAGGAAGATCGTCAACCAGACCCGGGTCGAGATCACCGGCAGGGTCGTCGTCGATCTTCTGCCCCTGGTGAGGTCGTCCTTCAGCCTCAAGAGGTATACCCTCAGGAACGCCAGCCTGGAGCTATTAGGGGTCGAGAAGCACGACGTCGATCCGAAGGAGATGGAGGCGCTCTGGGCCGCCGACGGGGAGGAGTTCGCCCGGCTCGTCAGCTACTCCCGCCGGGACTCCTACCTCGCCCTCCACCTCCTCACCGACCTGCAGCTCCTCGACAAGTACATCGCCCTCGCCCAGACGAGCGGCTCTCTCCTCCAGGAGGTGATCGACGGCGGCCAGACCGGGATGGTGGAAAACTTCCTCTTCCGCAAGTTCCAGGAGCAGGGGAGGGTCATCCCCCCCAAGCCCGACGCCGACCTCTCTTCAGCCAGGGCGGCCCAGAGCTCCGAGCTGAAGGGGGGAGCGGTCCTGGAGCCGAAGAAGGGGCTCGTCGAGGACGTCTTGATCCTGGACTACCGGTCCCTCTATCCGTCGATCATGATGGCCCACAACCTATGCTACACGACGGTCGTCACCGAGGAGCGGCCCTCGTCGGGGGGGGTCGTTAGACCCCCATCTGGGGGGGAGTTCGTCCTCCCTTCGGCGTCGCCGGGGATCGTACCCGGGGTCCTCTCCGACCTCCTCGCCCAGAGGACGCAGATCAAGGGACGTATGAGGTCGGCCTCGGAGGAGGAGAGGAGGATCCTGGATGCCCAGCAGTACGCCCTCAAGATCCTCTTAAACTCCTTCTACGGCTACTCCGGCTACGCCCGGGCGAGGCTCTACAGCCTCCCCCTCGCCAACGCCGTGACGAGCTTCGGCCGGGCCAACATACTGAACACCAAGCGGATGGTCGAGGAGATCGGGTCGATCTACGTCCGGGACGGCATAGCCCTCCTCCCCGAGGAGATGGCCTCGGCCTCCGGCGACTCCTTCCCCGCCGCCGGAGAGTTTAAGCGGTTCGACCTCTCGGTCGTCTACGGCGACACCGACAGCGTCTTCATCCGCCTCAAGCCCTTCGGCGGCCGCTCGGGAAAGCCGACCCTGGAGGAGGCGGAGTTGGTGGGAAGGAAGATCGCCGGGACGGTGACCTCCCGCCTGCCGCCGCCGATGGAGCTGGTCTTTGAGGCCTTCGCCCGCCGGGGGCTCTTCCTCGTCAAGAAGAGGTACGCCCTCTGGGTCTTCGAGAAGACGGGCGGGGGGTGGCGGGATAAGATCAAGGTCCGGGGGATGGAGACTGTAAGAAGGGACTGGTGCGAGCTGACGAGTAAGACCCTCAACCGGTCTCTCGAGCTCGTCCTGCAGGAGGGGAGGGTCGAGGAGGCCGTAGACCTGGCAAAGTCGGTGATCGATCGCCTCCAGAGGCTCGACCTGCGGAAGGACCCGGAGATCCTCGAGGACCTGGTCCTGACGAGGAGGTACACCAAGAGCACCGCCTCCTACAAGAACAAGCAGCCTCACGTCCAGCTCGCCGAGAAGATGAGGGCGAGGGGCGGCCGGGTCCCTCAGGTCGGCGACCGGGTCCCCTTCGTCATCGTCCGGGGGAGGGGGCTCTTCGTCGACCGGGCCGAGGACCCCTCCTACGCCCTCGAGAACGGCCTGTTGATCGACACCGACTACTACATCAATAAGCAGATCCTGCCGCCGCTGCTGCGTCTCCTCTCCCCCTTCGGCGTAACAAAGGAGCAGCTCGTCTGCTCCCCCGAGCAGCAGAGGCTCTTCGACCTCGCGCCCCCGGGGTCGGGGAAGGGAAGGGCTCCGTCCGGGCCAACAGTCGAGGGGCAGGAGCAGAAGCAGAAGTCCCTCTTCGACTTCTGATCTGCTGCCTTTCTCCCCTCCCCTCCTTTCTCCCGTTCCCCCTCTAACCCTCTCCCGCCCCCCTCCTTCCCCTTCCGCCACCAGAATCAGCCGTTTATCTTCTGCAACAGCCACGCCATATTCGAGCCCAGGACCCTCATCGTCTCCATCCCCTCGGCGTCCGCCTCCACCTCGCCGGGGCCATGGCCGAAGCCGAGGTTCCAGTAGCTGGAGCCGGGGACGATCATCTCGCTGATGAAGAATAGATGGTTGATGGAGTCGAAGGCGTGGATCGCCCCGGCCCTGCGGACGGCGACGACCGCCGCCCCCACCTTCCGTCGGAAGAGGCCGCCGTTCGCCCGGGCGACGAAGCCTGCCCGGTCGATGAGCGCCTTCGTCTCCGCCGAGACGTCGGCGAAGTAGGTCGGCGAGGCGAGGATGATCCCGTCCGCCTCGATCATCCTGGCGATGCATTCGTTGACGACGTCGTCGTCGATGGTGCAACGTCCGTCCTTATTTGTGACGCAGCCGCGGCAGGCGGTGCATCCCCGGATCCGCTCTCCCGCGAGCTGGACGAGCTCCGTCTCTATCCCCTCTTTTTCCAGCTCTTCCAGGACCCTTCGCACGAGGATGGCGGTGTTCCCATCCCTCCTCGCGCTCCCGTTGAAGGCGACGACTTTCATTATTATCTAACTCCTTCTATATTTCATACAGCTCGCGACGAACCTCTCCACCGGGAAGGTGGAGAAGTGGGTGTGAAGGTAGCTTCCCAGGGTCTCGTGCTCGAGGAGGCCGTCTCTATCCCCGACGATCCCCTTCCCGCGGCGGAACCGGTAGGCGAACCGCGCGTCTCGCGCGCAGTCCATCTTCGAGTAGTGGAACTCGTGCCCCCGGATCGCCGATCCTCTCGCGACGACGGGGTTGTCGGCGACGACGTCACCCTCGACGTAGCCGAGGGCCTGAAGCCTCCCGGTCATCGTCGTCGATGCGGGGAGGACCCCGGCCATTTTGTTCTCAGAATCGCCGTCCTTCGATACCACCGATTCGCAGAGGTACATCAGGCCGCCGCATTCGCCGTAGATCGGCATCCCGTCCCCGGCGGCCTTCTTTATCTCATGGCGGGTCGGCGACCCCTCCAGGGCCCCGGCGTAGAGCTCGGGGTAGCCGCCGCCGAGGTAGAGGCCGTCGGCTTCGGGGAGGGGTTCGCGGATCGGGCTGAAGAACTCGAGGTCGGCGCCTAGCCTCCTGAGTTCTTCGAAGTTCTCGGCGTAGTAGAAGCAGAAGGCCTCGTCGTATCCGACGGCGATCCTGATCCTCCCGCCATCCCGGTCAGGCACCGTCTCCGTCTCCGTCTCCGCTTCCTGCGCCGCCTGCCCCTGCGCCACCTGCGCCTCAGGCTCCGCAACCTCGCAGCCGAGCTCGAGGATCCCGTCGAGGTCGGCGTTCTCCTCCAGGAAGTCGGCCAGGGCGTCCAGGTCGTGCCGGCTCTCAAAGCCCATCTGGAGCCCCAGGTGGCGGCTGGGGAGGGCTATCTCGCCCCGCCTCGGGAGGGAGGCGAGGACCGGGATTTCCAGGGGCGCGAGGGCCTCCGCCAGGAGGCTTCGATGCCGTTCGCTTCCGACCCGGTTGAGGACGAGCCCCGATATCTTCACGCCGGGGTCGTAGCTGGCGTAGCCGAGGGCCATCGCCGCGGCAGACCTGCTCGTCCCGTGGACGTTCATCACCAGGAGGACGGGGGCGCCGAGGGCTTTCGCGACGTGAGCCGACGACGCCACCTCCGTCGCGTCGAGGCCGTCGTAGAGCCCCATCACCCCCTCGATGACGGCGACGTCGGCGCCCTCGACGCCCCGGGCGAAAGAGCGGCGGACGCCGTCCTCCCCCATCATGAAGGTGTCGAGGTTTCGCGACGGCCTGCCGCAGATGGCGGCATGATGGGATGGGTCGATGAAGTCCGGCCCCACCTTGAAGGGGGCGACGACGAGACCCCGCCTCCTGAGGGCCGCCATCATCCCCAGAACGACCGTCGTCTTCCCGACGCCACTTGTGGTCCCCGCGACGAGGACGGAAGGTATCATGGCCCACCATCGGCCCTGGGGCTAATTTACTCTTTCGAGGGGGGATTTAGAAGTAGGGGAATTTAGAGGGCCTAAAGGAGGGATCCGGGATCGACGGAGGAGGGAGTTACGAGAAGGACGGAGGAAGGGACTGCTAGACAAACTCTATAACCGCCCCGGTCTTCAGAGGAACATGCGAGTCGGAGTCGTCACCAGGGGCAAATACGGCGAGCGTCTCATCGAGACTATAAGAGAGAGGACCGACTTCGAGGTCGTATCCATCGAGATCCCCCAATTCCTGCCGGATTTCATCGAGGACCCCGAGGAGTTCCTCGACGGCCTCGGTCTCGATCCCGAGTTCTTCTCTTCAGATCTGATCATCACCTACTCCCTCCACCCCGACGTAACCCCGGAGCTCGCCGTCCGGGCAGGGAAGGGCGGGGCCGAGGCGGTGATCGTCCCCGGCGGTATCGGCAGGGCCGGGTCGGCGCCGGAGCTGCAGAAGATCGCGGACCGTTACGGGATCTACATCGAGGTCGACGAGATCTGCTGCACCCTCAAGAAGTGCGGCGTCGGGGCCGTCGACGCCTTCGCCGAGAAGCTCGGCTGGCCCCGGCTGGAGGTGGAGGTGGAGGACGGGAAGATATCGAGGGTCGATGTCCTCCGGGGCTCCCCTTGCGGCAGCACCTGGCACGTGGCGAAGGATATCATAGGAGTCCGGGTCGAAGACGCCCCGCCCCGGGCCGGCCTCCTCTGCCAGATGTACCCCTGCCGGGCGGTCCGGGGGGGCGAGGGGGGGATCCACACCTCCGGCGACCTCCACAAGTACGCCATGGAGCGGGCCCTGGGGCTTGACTCCAGCATCAAGATCCCGGACCAGTCGAGGCCGATAAAGATCAGGGGGAAGGGATCGCCTTGAGGCGAGAGGACCTGGTCTGCGCGACGGTGGCGGTCCTGGCCGAAGCCGAGACCGTCCTCCCCTCCTGGGTAGAGGAGGCGATAAGAGAGGCGGCCGATAGGGAGACGAGTCCCATCGCCCGGTCCCAGCTCGAGGCGATCCTCGAAAACGTGGAGATAGCGGCTGCGGGAGGCGTCCCCCTCTGTCAGGATACGGGCCTTCCCGTCTTCTGTCTGGAGATCGGCCGCGACCTCCCGATACCGCCGTTCCTGGAGGAGGCGATCGCCGAGGGCGTCCGCCTTGCGACCGACGAAGTCCCCCTCCGACCCAACGCCGTCGACCCCCTGACGAGGAAGAACAGCGGCGACAATACCGGCCCGGGGATGCCCGACCTTATAATCGACCTCGTTCCAGGGGACTGCTTGCGGATCACCGCCTTCCCCAAGGGGGCGGGGTCGGAGAACGGGTCCTTCCTCGCCATGCTCAACCCCGCCGACGACCCCCTCTCTTTTGTGGCGGAGGAGGTGGCAAAGCGGGCGGGCCGGGCCTGCGCTCCCGTCTTCGTCGGGGTGGGGATCGGCGGGACCTTCGATCTCGCGGCGAGGCTCGCCAAGAGGGCGCTATTGCATATGCCCGGCACCTCGCAGATGGATCGTAACCTCTTGACGGAGATCAACCGGATCGGGACCGGCCCCATGGGGCTCGGGGGCGATACTACGGCCCTCGCCGTCAGGATCGAGACGGCCTTATGCCATACCGCATCGCTCCCGGTGGCGGTGAACCTTCAGTGCTGGGCGAACAGGAGCAGTTCTGCAACGGTGAGGGATGACGGATGGAGCATCGACTAAAGACCCCGATATCGAAAGAGGATGTGGCGGCCCTCAGGGCCGGAGACCTAGTCTGGATCAGCGGGACGGTCTACACCGCGAGAGACAGAGTCCACGCCCTCCTCGCCTCCGGGGAGGATCTTCCGATCGATCTCGCCGGGGCGGTCATATACCACTGCGGCCCCCTCATCCGGGACGGGATCGTCCTCTCCGCCGGCCCCACCACCAGCGGCAGGGTCGGCAGGTTTACCAGAGAGGTAGTCGACCTGGGGGTGAGGCTGATCGTCGGGAAGGGAGGTATATCCGAGGATGCGGAGGCGCTCCGGGGGAGGGGCGCATACCTCGCCTACCCCGGCGGCTGTGGGGCTCTGGCGGCCCGCAAACTCTCGGTGAGGCGGCTATACCTCCCCGACCTCGGGATGGCGGAGGGTCTCTGGGAGCTGGAGGCGGAAGGGTGGGGGCCGATGATCGTCGCCATCGACTCTTTTGGAAGGGACCTCTACCGGGAGGCGAGGAGATCGGAGATGAGAAGCTAGTGGAGCTGAGGAGGGCTGCCGAAGAGGTCCGCTACCTCCTAGACCGGGGATATCCGTCGGGGCCCGCCGTCAGGTTCGTCTGCGACCACCACCGCCTCCCCCAGGAGGAGAGGTTCGTCCTCAAGAGGACGGTCGTCTCCTCAGACCTCGCCTCCTCGAGAAAGGCCAAGAGGATACCCCTCGAGGATCTCCGGGGTCGCGACCTCGCCGTCGACGGCTACAACGTCCTCATCACCGTCGAGAGCCTCTTTTCCGGAGCCCCGGTATACCTCTGCGACGACGGCTTCCTGCGGGATACCCGAGGGATCTTCAGAAGATACCGACCCACCACCGTCACGGAGGAGGCGCTCTCGGAGATCCTCTCGGTCCTGAAGGGGCCCGGAGTCGGCGCAGCGTTGATCCTCCTCGACCAGCAGATCAGCAGGAGCGGCGAGCTGGCGGCAGAGATCAGGGAGATGATGGCAGAGCTCCAGGTCCCTGGGTCTGCGACTACGGCCCGGGACGTGGACAGGAGATTGAAGGGCGCAGATAGCCCCGTAGCTACCGGAGACGGGGCCATCATCGACGGATCTATCGGGGCGGTGGACATACCGGGAGAGGTCGCGGATAGAAGGGGGATGAGGCCGATAAACCTCTGATCCTCCATCATGGAACGGAATTTTTCGACCTTTCTTCGTCCGACCCTACTATAGTTATTTATTATATACCCGATCAAGAGATTATAGGCTAAGCTATTGCCAATGTAGGGGGTAAATCCGAGATGAATAATATCAAGTTTCTGCTGGCCTTCTTGGCGGTCATATCGACCGCGTCGCTGGGCGGAGCCATATGGTTTCCCTTCGTTCCCCTAAGCGACCTCACCATGGCCAAATCCGTTAACGCAAACTGGGACCCGGTATACAGGACGTATTCCTTCTCGCCCCAGGACGACCAGGCCGTCTCCTGGATCAGGTTCGCCCGAGACCTCAAGCCCCACGAGCTGGAGTGGCGGTGGTACGCTCCCAACGGACAGCTCTACGCCCGATCCTTCGCCGTAGTCCCCCCCAAGGACTTCAGCAGCGGCGACTGGGAGGGTAAGGCCTGGTCCGCCATCCAGATCCGGGGATGTCCTCCATCGATGATGGAAGGAACCTGGAGGGTGGACATATTCAGGGACTGGATGAAGGTGAGGACCGTATCCTTCAACATCGGCAGCCAGTACGTCTCATGTTAGCCTTTTAGGGCTGACCTCTCCGCCGGACCGAGCCGATCCTGATGGAGGCGTTAGCTTGGGCTTCGTCTCGGAATATGATCGATGATTCGTGCCGTACAAGACGGCTTCTCTGACCATCATCAGTTTTTCAAACTTCGCCAGCGTTGACCAGGAAGGCCACCCCCCATCCCTCCAATATAATCTCGCCGCAAAAACGTTATTAATTTGCCGAGCTATCCCCTTTCGGGTGTTGAGAGTTGAACGAGCTGGAATTCGGCAGCAAGACGCGGGAGCCCGACGTGAGAATGCTCCGCGACATCGACGACGTCCTGTTCGATAAGAAGTGGGCGAGGAGCGCCGCTAACCTGGAGCTCTACTACATGTACAGAGACCTCTTCCTCAGCAGGAGGGACGGCGAGCTCTTCGCCGAGCAGGGGATCAGGTACGACATCACCATCATCCCGCCCCTGATGCTGGGGTGCGAGTACGTCAAGACCGCGGGGCACTACCACCCCCTCGTCCCAGGGGAGGCGGTCACCTACCCCGAGGTCTACGAGGTCCTGGAAGGAGAGGCGACCTACCTCCTCCAGAAGGAGGATCTCAGCGACGTGGTGGTGGTGAGGGCGATGGGCGGCGACAAGGTCGTCGTCCCCCCGGGTTACGGCCACATCACCATAAACGAGTCGAACAAGAGGCTGAAGATGGCGAACTTCGTCGCCCGGGGGTTCTCGTCGATATACGACCCCATAAAGGAGAGGGGCGGGGGCGCCTACTTCCTCACCGAAGACGGCTTCGTCGAGAACCCGAGGTGCGAAGATGCGGCGCCGCTGCGGGAGATAGAGGTCCCGAAGGTGAAGCCTCTGGGCCTATCGCGCAACCGGGAGATCTACCCCATCGGGAGGGAGCGGGGAAAGCTCGACTGGCTCGTCCGACCCCAGGATTATGCCGACCTCTTCGAGGGGTTCCTGGACTGAGGGGTGAGAGGGCTTGGACGGATCAAGGGATGGGAAGGGCCCTGAGGGACCCAGGTGCGCAAGTTGTGAAAAGATCGAAAGTCTCGGCGACAAACGCGGCGGGGGCCGACTCCGGGCCTACCTGGATCTCCTCCGCCCCCCCCTCGCGCCGATGGATATCGCCCTCCCCGGAGCGGCGGCGCTCCTGGCCGTCTACGCCACCGCCGGGACCCTCCCGGCGGCCTTCCCCTTCGCCATCGCCACCCTGGGGGCTTACTTCGCCATCACCAGCTCCTACGTCTACAACGACTGCTGCGACGTCGACGTCGACGCCGTGGGGATGCCGGACCGCCCGCTGCCGTCGTCCCAGGTCTCAAGGTCGGCGGCCCTCGCCTACTCCGTCCTCTTATTCGCCATAGCGGCGGCAGTAGCCTTTTACCTCAACCCTGAGGCCCTGGTCGCCCTCATAGCAGCGACCCTCATCATGGCCGTCTACTCGAAGGCTGCGAAGAGGAAGACCCCCTTCTCCTGGACCCTCGTCGGCCTCTCCTTCGGGATCGTCCCGGTGGGGGTCTGGCTCGCCATGGCCCCGGCCGGCTTCTTGAAAGCAGGGCCCGGCCTCCACGAGGGGGCGATCATCCTCGGCGCCATGATCTGCATCACCGACTGGGGGTTCACCAACTGCGACGCCTCCCGGGACGTGGACGGCGACAGGCGGGAGGGGATCCCCACCTTTCCCGTGACTTATGGCATCCCCCTGACGGCAAAGCTCGTCGCCGCCGCCTGGGTCGTCGGGGTCCTTCTCTCCATAGCCCTGGGGGTCGCCACCGGCCTCGGTCCGATCTACTTCGCCGCGGCCCTCGCGGCCGGGGTCTGGATGGTCGCCCAGACCGTAGGCTTTGTGAAGACTCCGACGGCTGCGAGGGGGGAGAGGACCTTCTACCAGGGGGCGAACTACCGGGCGGTACTATTCGCGGCGCTGATCGTCGACGTGCTCCTCCGGGCGACGGTGGCGGGGTATCCTGGGGTCGTGGGGTGAGGAAAAGCCTCGGTGATTCCTCGAATCTTATCCCTGTTATCGTATAGCTCCAATACGAAAAGAGGTTTGATGTCGCCGCTTCAAGATGAAAATCCAAAGACGGCCGCCCCCCAGGCGCTGATGGTACCGCAGCCTATCTCGAAGTTAGACGAGACGGACGTCCCGCTTCTCCTTCACCCGATCATGGAGCCTCTCGTCGAGGGTGAGAAGCGGCAGACCCTCCCGCTCCGCCGCCGCGAGAAAGAGGGAATCATAGAAGGATATCTCATCGGTAACGGCGATTTCGAAGGCCTCGACCAGAAGGTCGGAGGAGTTGAGGATGTTGGACGTGGTGGCGATGAACTCACGAAAGTCCCGGAGGGCGTCCAGAGCCGTCTCCTTCTCCTCGCGAAAGATGGAGACCCTCTTCCAGGCGACGTTCCCCACCTCGGCGAGCGCCAGGTCCAGAGTTATCGGGTCGTACTCGGCCGCGATCTTCAGGGACCGAGGGGAGGCCTCCTCTCTGAAGAAGATGGCGGCGATCACGCTGGAGTCGAAGACCGCCCTATCTCCCATCCCTCTCCTCTCTTATCATCGATGCAGCGCCCTCGCGGCTCTCGATCTGCTCATTCCAGCGGGCCTCTGCCCGGTCCAGGAGGCTCTTCTTCTTTTTATCCCGGACCATCGCCTCCACCATCTCTCTGATCTCGGCCTGCCAGTCAACATCCCTCATCTCGTCCATCATCCGCCGGACGTCGCTCTCCAGACGGATGCTGTAAACTGCTGTTGACATGAAATTATGTTTACAACGATTGAATATAAGCTTATTGACGAGAACGGGGCTTTGAAACCTCCCGACCGGCTGGATATGCTATCGGCGACCGTTGGCTGACCGTTGGCTAAGTCTTCGCCTCTTTGGACCTTTTTAACCTTTTTTGGACCTAATACCTCAATAGCGCCCCCACCCCCTCCGAGGAGGCGAGGCAGGGGTCCTCCTCGACGAACTCCACCTCGGCGTCGGTCCTCTCCGCCAGCTCGTAGAGCTCATTGACGACGTCGACGGTCGAGGTGGGGCCCCCGCAAATTGGGCATTCTGGCGGCCTCTTCTTCGCCTCCAGGGCCTCGCACCTCTCGCAGATCCAGCCCGGGACGGAGGCGTCCTTGAGGAGGACGAGGACGCCGACGCGCCCCACCGCCAGGGCGGCCTTCGTCGCATCGACGCCCCGGACCGCCAGGCCGCCCCTCAGGATCTCGGAGCGGAGCTCCTCGGCCCTCTCCATCGACCGCTCCCTCTCGTCGGCGAGGGCGATCTCGTTTCCGATCTCGAGAAGCTCCCTCTTGGTGGCGTCGATGGAGAGGTCGACGACCCCCAGGACCCTCTTTCCCATATCGGCGGGGAGGATCTCCAAAAGCTGGCTCTTGGCGGTTCCCGGCCCCGCCACCACCAGCCCCCTCGTCTCCTGGCCGGTGCACGACTCCAGGAGGTCCTCGGCCACCTCCGAGAGGAAGGACTTTATCGCCCCCTTCCGGAGGCGGTTGAACCTCATCTGGGACCAGCCCCCCTTCTTGTGCTTGTTCATCAGGTCGGAGGAGAGTCTTCCAACGGCCTCCGGGACGTCGGATCGGACGCAGAAGAACCGGGCCTCCCGGGAGTCGAGGAGGAGGAGGCCGTAGTCCAGATAGTCGTCCCGCAGCTTCGCCAGGGGGAGGAGGAAGGGGGAGGTGTCCAGGACCATCGTCCTATCAGGCTCGACCCCGGTCCTGTAGACTTGAAGGAAGGAGGCGGGGGCCGAGGCGAAGACGATCCTCCCCCTCTCACCGGGGACGGGTTTCCACAATAGTCGGTCTTCGACGACTTCCATCGTCTCTCGAAAAGACTCTTTCAGATCCCCAGAGAGGGCTTCCTCGATCGCCTTCGCCCTCCTTGCGACGAAGGTGCGGTTTTCGTCCCGGTCCTCCCCCGAGGAGGTGGGGAGGTAGACGGAGAGGTATACGTCCCTCTCGTTGCGAAGCTCTGCCAGCTCCCGGATATCGATCTTCGTCACCGGGGTCAGGGCCATCTCATCGACCATCTCAAACTCGCCGCCGCTCTCCATGGAGCCGTTACTGGCCTGGGAGGAGAAAAGAGTTTCTTAAAGCTTCAACGCCAAGCCCCAGAGAGGGGAAAGGCGGGAAGATCGGATCAGCCCTCGGGGGTAGGAGGAAGCTGCCTCTTATGTCTGCCGCCCTCGATCCTTCTGAGGATCACGGCGAGCTTATCTTCCCCGAACTCCGCCGCCAGATCCTCGCTCCCCCTCCCTTCCTCCAAGGACCGGAGGATGGCGTCGGCGTCATGGTAGGTGATACCGAGCTCCTCCTCGTCGGTCTGGCCGGGCCAGAGCCCTGCCGTCGGCGCCTTCTCGAGGATCCGGTCGGGGACGCCCAGGCTCCTCGCGAGATCCCTCACCTCGTCCTTGTAGAGGCCTGATATGGGGAGGAGGTCGGCGGCGCCATCGCCGAACTTCGTCGAGTAGCCGAGCATGATCTCCGTCCTGTTTCCTGTGCCGAGGACGAGGCGGTGGAGGAGGTTGGCGTGCCAGTAGAGGATCGTCATCCTAACCCTCGCCTTGAGGTTACCGTTCACCAACCGCGGAACCCCGGCCGCCGGGAGGACCTCAAAGTACCCCCCCAGAACCCCCGAAATATCCATCTCCGCCGACTCGATCCCCAGGATCGATGCGACCTGTCTTGCGTCCTCCACGTCTTCTGGCGGGGTCACCCCCGCCTCGGGGAGGAGGAGGGCGAGTACCCGGTCCGGCCCCAGGGCCCGGGCGGCGAGGAAGGCAACGGTCGCCGAGTCGAGGCCGCCGGAGAGCCCCAGGACCGCTCCTTTCGCCCCGGCCGCCTCGACCCGATCCCTGATGAAATTCACGATGAGGTTTTCCGCATCTTCTTTGGCCATCAGTTCAGGGTATGGGACTCTCAAATAAAGTACTTTTTCTGCACAACCTTTATGTTCGATAAGCTGGTGGGGGAGAGCAGAAATTAGACGAGGAATTCGTGTTATGCGACTTTCGATGGACTTGGAACTGCAGGACATACCGGGACAGCTGATGCAGTCCCTCGAACCGTTCAAGAAGTACAAGGGCAATATAATCAGCGTCGTCCATCACCGAGATCGCAAAACTCCCCGGGGGACGGTCCCGGTCCAGATCGTCTTCGAGATCGATCCGTCAAATATCGAGAACATAAAAAGGCACCTGGAGGATAACGGGATCGTGGTGGTCCGGGCCGGAGAAGACCGGTTCATCGAGGAGATATCCGTCCTCCTCATCGGCCACGTCCTCCACAGCGACCTCGGAGATACCATAAACCGGATCGATTCCACCGGCTTTGCGGAGGTGGAGGACCTCTCCCTGCGGATGCCGGGGATCGAGGAGCCCTCCTCCGCCTACCTGAGGATCCGGGCTACGGGCAAAGAGGAGATAGGAAAGTCCCTATCCATCCTCCGCCATGTGGGGGCAGAAAAAGATCTCCTGGTGATAGAACCTATCGAGGCTGAGAAGATATGAGAGAGGTGAGGATATCTCTGGTGGGGTTTGGGGTAGTCGGCCACGGCGTTCTGGAGGTCGTGAGACGAAAGTGGGGGCTTCTGAGGAAGATGGGGCTGGACATGAAGGTAGTCTCCGTCACCGACATAAATGGAACCCTCTTCGACGAGACGGGTATAGACCCCCAGAGGCTCCACGCTGCCAAGACCCTGGAGGGGATAGCAAACCTCGATATCATCGGGAAGGAGGCGATCCAGGAGGTAGACTCCGACCTGGTGGTGGAGGTGACCCCCACCAACATCGTCCACGGCCAGCCCGGCCTCGGCCACATCGAAGAGGCGCTCTCTTCGGGAAAGCACGTCGTCACCTCCAACAAGGGGCCTCTTGTAGTCGCCTTCAACCATCTCAGGGAGGTGGCCCAGGATAACGGCGTGATGCTCAAGTACGAGGCGACCGTCGGCGGGACGATGCCCCTCATCAGCCTCATCGAGAAGAACCTGGTGGGAAACGAGATCCTGGGCATTAGGGGGATATTCAACGGTACCTGTAACTACATCCTGACGAGGATGATGGAGGAGAAGTACACCTACAGCTACGCTCTCACCGAGGCCCAGGACCTCGGGATCGCCGAGGCCGACCCCGCCTACGACGTCGACGGGATAGACACCGCCGGGAAGGTGGTCATCCTCGCCAACTCCATCTTCGGCATGAACGCGAGGTACGAAGACGTCTCCGTCACCGGGATCAGAGATATAACTCCCGAGGCGCTCAACCTAGCCTGGGAGAGGGGCTACCACATCAAGCTGATAGGCGAGGTCCCCTCCCTGACGGTGAAGCCGATGCTCGTTCCCCGGAGGAGCCCCCTCGCCGTCGGCGGGACCCTCAACGTCGCCTCCATCGAGACCGACCTCTCGGGGACTATCACCGTCACCGGCCTGGGCGCAGGCTCCATCGAGACCGCCAGCGCCATCGTCTCCGACATCGTCAGCATCTACACCTCCAGGCAGGTAGACGGCTGAACTTTGGACCATGACCAGCTTTCTAGGCTTCGCAGAGCTCTGCAAGAAGATCGAGGAGATCAGCGGCTCCATCGAGAAGACCGATCTCCTCGCCTCCTTCCTTTCGGATCTGGACGAGGCAGAGCTTCTGGTCGTCCCCTCTTTTGTCACCGGCTCGGTCTTCCCCGCCAGCTCCGAACACCTCCTGGGGGTGGGGCCTTCCACCCTCTACGACGCCCTCTCCAGGGCGGGCGGTTCTTCGACGAAAGATATCAAAGATATCCTCCGGAGGACCGGGGATGTGGGGGCCGTCGCTGCTGAGGTGGTGGGGATGAGAAGGCCCTCCACCCTCTCTTCCTTCATCGGAGCCGATAGCCTCTCGATCCTGGACGTTCATTCTCGGTTTCTGCAGATCGCCCGGGCCTCGGGGAAGAGGAGCCAGGGAGTAAAGATGAAGCATCTCCGGTATCTCTTCGGCGAGGCGGGGCCCCTGGAGGCGAGGTACATAGCAAGGCTCGCCCTGGAGGATATGAGGATCGGCGTCGGCGAGGGGATAGTAAGAGACGCCATCGCCAAGGCCTTCGCCGCTTCCCCCGACGAGGTGGAGCGGGGCTACAACTTCACAGGAGACCTGGGGCTCGTCGCCCGGAGGGCGAAGGAGGGGAGGCTCTCTGACCTGAAGGCGGAGATCGGAAGGCCCATCAAGATGATGCTCGCCACCATCGGGGCTGACATACCCGGATCCCTCGCCGAGATGGGGACGGCGGCCGTCGAGTGGAAGTTCGACGGGTCGAGGGTCCAGATCCACAAGAGGGGAGACGAGATAGAGATCTTCTCCCGGCGGCTCGAGAGGGTCACCGGCTCCCTTCCCGAGATCGTATCCTTCATCAGGGAAGGCGTCCGGGCAGAGTCCGCCATCCTCGACGGAGAGGCGGTGGCCAGGGGCGAGGACGGCAGGCCGCTCCCCTTCCAGGAGATCCTGAAGCGTTTCCGCAGGAAGTACAAGGTAGAGAGGACGGCAAGACTGATCCCCCTGGAGCTCTTCCTCTTCGACATAGTCTACCTCGACGGCCGATCTCTCATCGACGAGCCGCTCCGGGAGAGGAGGAGGCTTTTGGAGGAGGTGGCGGATCCGAAGATACTGGCAGCCCAGATGGTTACCTGCGACCCCGAGGAGGTCGCCGGGATCTACCAGGAGGCGATAAATGCAGGCCACGAAGGGGTGATGCTCAAGAGCCCAGCCTCCCCATATGCTGCGGGGAAGAGGGGGAAGAACTGGGTGAAGATCAAGCCGGTGATGGAGACCCTCGACCTCGTCGTAGTCGGCGCCCGGTGGGGAGAGGGGAGGAGGGCGACTTTCCTCGGCTCCTTCAGGCTCGCTTCCCCGGACCCGGATACGGGCCGTCTCGAAGATGTGGGGTGGGTCGCCACGGGGATCAACGACGAGATGCTGGCGGAGCTGACAGACCTCTTCCGCGACCTGGTCCTCGTCTCCGGGGAGGGGATGGAGGTGGAGGTGAAGCCGCAGGTGATCTTCGAGGTGGCCTTCGAGGAGATCCAGAAGAGCAAGAGCTACTCCTCGGGGTACGCCCTGAGGTTTCCCAGGCTCGTCCGGGTGAGGGACGACAAGGCCCTCGAAGAGGCGGACTCCCTGGAGAGGGTGGCTTCCCTTTACGCCACCCAGAGGGGGAGGGACGGCCCCGGATCGGGCTAGATCGATCTGATAGAGAAGGAGTTGTTCGGTTTGTTGTTCAAGAAGCTCAGTGAGCTGGTTGAAGAGGAGGTTTCTGCCCTCCTATCGAGGGGCATCGACGTCCAGTCCGTCATGCCGGCGGTGGTGGAGATAGTAAACGACGTCCAGGAGAGGGGGGACAGGGCCCTCTCTGACCAGACGGAGAGGTTCGACGGCGTCCGGGTCGGCAGGTTCAGGGTCGGCGAGGACGAGATCGAAAAGGCCGATGAAAAGGTCCCTGAGAAGCTCAAGAAGGCCCTGGAGATCGCCGTCGAGAACATCGCCGCCTTCCACCACCAGGAGCTCGACCGGGACCTCTGGATGACGGAGACCTCCCCCGGGGCGATGGCAGGCCAGATGATCGTCCCCCTCGACTCGGCGGGAGCCTACGTCCCCGGTGGCAGGGCAGCCTACCCCAGCTCCGCCCTGATGACCGTCGTCCCGGCGAAGGTCGCCGGGGTCGAGCGGGTCATCGTCTGCACCCCGCCGGGGAAGGACGGACTGGTCGATCCCCTAACCCTCGCCGCGGCCCGGATGGCGGGGGCGGACGAGATCTACCGGGTAGGAGGGGTCCAGGCGGTGGCGGCGATGGCCTTCGGGACGGAGACTATCAGGCCGGTCCAGAAGATCGTGGGGCCGGGGAACATCTACGTCACCGCCGCCAAGCTCCTCCTGCGGTCCACCGTCGAGATCGACATGCCGGCGGGGCCCAGCGAGGTTCTCATAATAGCCGACTATACGGCAGAGCCCGAAGTCCTGGCATCGGATATGGTCGCCCAGGCGGAGCACGACCCCCAGTCGATATCGGTTTTGGTGACGGACGACGAGGATCTCGCCATAGCCACCAGGTCCGAGGTCGAGAAGCAGGCGAAGGGGGCCGATCGACGGGATATAGTGAGAAAGAGCCTCGAGAAGAGCGCCATCCTGACGGCGGGATCGATGGAGGAGGCGATAGGCTTCTCCAACAGCTTCGCCCCCGAGCACCTGGAGATCATCGTAAGAGACCCGATGACGGTCTTGAGAGAGATCAGGAGCGCTGGAAGCGTATTTCTCGGCCCCTTCACGCCCGTCGCCGCCGGAGACTACGCCAGCGGAACAAACCACGTCCTCCCAACGTCGGGGTACGCCAGGGTCTTCTCGGGGCTGAACGTCGACGCCTTCGTAAAGAAGATCACCGTCCAGCAGATCTCTAAAGACGGCCTGCGGCTCTTATCCGACGCCATAACCCTCCTAGCCGAGGCCGAAGGGCTCTCGGCCCACGCCGAGTCGGTGAGAAAGAGGCTCGTGGAGAGGAAGCCGGAGTTCGTCTGAGATCTCCGGATAGGGCTTCCCTTTTTTAAAAATGATAGGTATCGACCTGGGCGGGGGAGGCGGACCTCCGCCGCAAAATCCCCGGGTCTCAATCTTCCCATCTCATTTGAGCCTCCCCTTTTCTAGAGCTTCACTTCTCCACCTTCTCCAGGTCCGCCGAGAGGTCGCCGGTGAGGTCGAGGTCGAAGAAGTCTCCTTCTGCGGGGAGGGCCATGAAGATGCTGGTCGTCACGTCCAGGGCAACTTCGACGCCATCGACCCGCAGGTCTAGGACGTGGCCTCCCGCCGTCCGATCATCGGTGATGAAGTGGAGGTGGCTTCCCGGGACGTTGATACCCGCCGCAAACTGGGGGGTCCAGAACCCGACGATGGTCCCGGTGGTGTTCTCAAACTCGAAGACCGTCTGGCGGGCGGTGACGTCGACGAGGAGGGGGTAGGGCCTCTCCTGGGCGGGGACGGATCTTGTCCTGACGTAGGGGAAGGTTCCGTCGATCCTGACGGCGTAGAAGGCGTTCTTCGACGGGAGGGACGCCTCCAGGATCTCGACCAGCTCCGTCATGTTTGCCGCCTCCTCTATCAGGACCGTCTCGTCGTGGTCGAAGAAGGTGACGGAGGCGAAGGGGGTCGTCATATCGTCGGAGGCTATGTAGGCGACGCCGTCTTCCTTCACCTGGTAGCAGACGCCGTCGAGGAGGATCATCTCCCCTGCGAGCTTATCGAAGGTCCCTATGCCGAAGTCGCCCTTCTCCTTGAGTTCGCCCACGGAGAGGACGCCGTCGTAGACGGCCAGGAGGAGGGCGTCTATCGTCGATACCTGAAAGAGGACCTCCCGGTCCCGATCTATCGAAAGTCCCGTCTCCTCTGCGGCGGCCGGGAGGGGGGCGAGGGCCGCGAGGATGAGGATCAGGGCTGAAAGAATTGGATATCGAGATCTTCTCATGTGGACCACATCCAGAGAACGGCATCTTCGTCCCTTTGCCGTCTGCCGAAGATCACCATCATCGATAGGAGATAAATTCTTCGACCGAAGGTCCTCGGGATCATGAAGGATGATCCTGCGCCCTCGAAACGGCTTTATCGAAGGGGCGATCTCCCATGACCGGACGAAGATAGAGACGGGGCACCTGCTCCGCAGACGAACCAACTTCAAGGATGGTCATCATATTGAGAGAATACTTGCTCGGAAACGTCGCCATCGCCAGGGGCATCCTGGAGGCGGGGGCGGGGGTCGTCTCGGGATACCCCGGAACCCCCTCCTCGGAGATCGTGGAGCATCTCGCCCCTCTCGCAAAAGAGCATGGGATCCACGTCGAATGGTCTGTGAACGAGAAGGTGGCGATGGAGGTGGCGATCGGGGCATCCTGGACAGGTTGCCGGGCCGCCGTCACCATGAAGCACGTCGGCCTCAACGTCGCCGCTGACCCCTTCATGACCCTGGCCTATCTGGGGATCGGGGGTGGGATGGTGCTCATCTCCGCCGACGACCCCTTCTGCCACTCCTCTCAGAATGAACAGGACTCGAGGCGGTATGCCGCGTTCGCCCGGGTCCCCTGCCTCGACCCCGCAGACCCCCAGGAAGCGAGGGATATGACCCTGCGCGGCTTCAGCCTCTCGGAGGAGTTCGGCCTTCCGGTGATGCTGAGGCCGACGACGAGGGTCTCCCACGCCAGGGCGACCGTCGATGTGGGGACTCCAAGAGAGAGGAAGGCAAGCCCGGGCTTCGAGAAGAACCCCCCTCACAGGGTCGCCCTCCCTGTCCACGCCCGCCCCCTCCACGCCGAACTTCTGGATAAGCAGGCCGGGATCGAGGAGGCCCTCGCGAAAGAAGGGTGGAACCGGTCGCAGATGAGGGGCGAGGTGGGAGTCATCGGCTCGGGGATAGGGGGGCTCTACGCCGAGGAGGCGATCGCGGAGCTGGAGGCCGACGTCTCCCTCCTGAGGATAGGCGCCTACCCGATCCTGAGGGATACCGTCGGCGACTTCCTCGAAGAGGTGGACCGGATCCTGGTGGTGGAGGAGATGGACCCCGTCCTCGAGGAGTTCGTCGAGATGGTGGCAAAGGAGAGAAACCCCGGCGTCGAGATCCTGGGTAAGAGGTCAGGGACGATCCCAGCCGTCGGAGAGCTCGACCCCCTCACCGTCAGGAACACCATCGCTCGCATGATCGGCCTTCCCGAGAGGACGGCTCCGAGGATGAGCACCGAGGTCCTATCGATCCTGCCGCCGAGGCCCCCGGCGTTGTGCCCGGGCTGCAGCCACCGGGCCGCCTACTACGCCATGAGGAAGGCCTTCGGTAGGGACGCCGTATTTCCAAACGACATCGGCTGCTACACCATGGGGGTCGGGATGGGGACCGTAGACACCTGCCTCTGCATGGGGGCGTCCATCACCGTCGGGACGGGGATCAGGTTCGGGGGGGAAGAGCGGGGGATATGCGCCGTCCTGGGGGACTCCACGTTCCTCCACTCGGGGCTCACCGGCCTTCTCAACGCCGCCTACAACGGGGCGAGGATGACCGTCGCGATCCTCGACAACTCCACCACCGCCATGACCGGCCACCAGCCCCATCCCGGATCGGGGGAGACGGCCGCCGGCGAAGAGTCGCCGGCCATATCCCTCCCGGAGATCTGCCGGTCCCTCGGGGCTGGGCTCGTCGAGACCGCCGACCCCTACGACCTCGTCTCCATGATAGAGACCTTCGAGAGGGCGAGAGATTACCCTGGCCTATCGGTGGTGGTGGCCAGGAGGTCCTGCGTCATCAGCGACATCAGGACCGGGATAAGGAGGCCCAGGCTGAGGGTAGACGGGGAGAAGTGCGGCGGCTGTAAGCTCTGCGTCAGCTTCGGCTGTCCGGCCATCGAATTCGACGGAAAAGTCGCTACGATCAACGCCCTCTGCTCCGGCTGCGGGGTCTGTGCAGATATATGCCCCCAGCATGCCATGGAGGTGGCTAGATGAGGACCTCAGATTGCGACGTCGTCGTCGTCGGGGTCGGAGGTCAGGGGGTGATCCTGATATCCGAGATCATAGGAAGGGCCGCCATGCTGGCGGGGCTATCGGTCCGGGGGGTCGAGACCCACGGGATGGCCCAGCGGGGCGGAAGCGTCATAAACCACATCAGGGTCGGCTGCAGCTACAGCGCCATGATATCCCCCGGAGGGGGGGATGTCCTCGTGGCCATGGAGCCTGCGGAGGCGCTGAGGTACGCGAGCTACCTCTCCCCCGCTGGGGTCGCCCTGGTGAACACCAGGCCGTTGTTGCCAGTCACCGTCACCACCGGTCAGGCCAGCTACCCCTCCATCGAGGAGATCCTCGCCCCCCTCCGGGAGGCGTCCTCCCGGGTCTATCCGATGGACGCTACCGGCCTCGCAGGGAAGGCGGGAAGCCCCCAGGCAGCTAACGTCGTGATGCTCGGCGCCCTAGCCAGGCACCTTCCCATCGGAGAGGGGAGGCTTCAGGAAGCCCTCTCAGAGATCGTACCCGCGAGGTTCCTGGAGGTCAACAGGAAGGCCTTCGAACTTGGAAAAATTGAAGTAGAATAGGCAGCAATTGGAGTTCATGACAGAAGGCAAGAAAGAGAAGATGACGAAGAAGAAAGAGAAGAAGGAGAAGCCTGCGGCGGTCCCCCTGGGAGAGACGGAGGCGATCGACTCCCTCGCCGGACCCCAGGTCCCCGAGGACCTCCCCGACGCCACCTGGGCCGTCGGTAAGCTCGCCGAGATCGTGGCGAAGGAGGGGAATATGCTCCTGAGGGCGAACGCCGTCAACGCCCTCGCCAAGAAGGGCGGTTCGGAGGTGGTCGAGCCCCTCGTCTCCGCTCTCAAGGACCCCGAGGATATCGTCAAAGCCAACGCCATGGTGGGGCTCGCCGCCCTTGGTAGAGACCTGGTCCAGAAGAGGATGGCAGAGCTCCTCGCCGACAAAGAGGCCAGCGAGGAGATCAGAGGCGGCGCGGCATGGGTTCTGGGGGAGATGATGGACGAGGAGTCCCTCTCGATCCTGACCAGGGCCGCCGAGGAGGACGAGAGCGCCTTCGTCCGGGTCCACGCCAAGGCCTCGATCCTCGCCTACGAACAGGCGAAAGCCCCCGCCAAGAAGGAAGACGAGAAGAAGTAGAGCCGCAAGGAGAGCGGGGGTTATGGGTCAGGGGCTGGTGGGTAGACCCCGCCCGCCCTTCCCCCGGCTCAGAATCGATGAGAGATTAAGAGAGATTCCTCAGTCTTTCGATCGAGACCATGAGAATATCCGTCATCATCGGCCATCCCGACCCCGGCAGCTTCAACCATGCCATAGCAGAGGCGGCGGTGGATGCCCTGGAGAAGAACGGTCACCTCGTCTCTTACCACGACCTCTACCGGGAGGAGTTCGACCCGATCCTCACCGGACCCGAGATCCCCAGGGGCGGGGCCGTCGATCCCGCCGTCGAGAGCCACTGCGCCGAGATAGCCGGGGCCGACGGGATCATCATCGTCCATCCCAACTGGTGGGGGCAGCCTCCGGCGATCCTCAAGGGCTGGGTCGACCGGGTGATGAGGCCGGGGGTCGCCTACCAGTTCCTCGAGGGGGACGGCGGGGAGGGGGTCCCCGTCGGCCTCCTGAAGGCGAGGTCCGCCCTCATCTTCAACACCTCCAACACCCCGAAAGAAAGGGAGATGGAGGCCTTCGGCGATCCCCTCGACGGTCTATGGAAGAGGTGCGTCTTCGGCCTCTGCGGCGTCTCTGAAGTCCGGAGGAGGACCTTCTCGGTGGTGGTGACCAGCACCCCGGAGGAGAGGCGGGCGTGGCTGGTGGAGGTGGAAGATATCGTCGGCAGCCTTTATCCCCCTGAGACCGGAGGAGAGCCCCTCCGCCAGCCCGCCCCTGGGAGAGACCCTCCACCGACGGGATCGAGAGGTGTAGCTGGCGCCAGGATAGGGGTCGTCCTCGGCGACATAACGGAGATGGAGGTAGACGCCATCGTCAACGCCGCCAACCCCACCCTCCTGGGGGGCGGGGGGGTCGACGGGGCGATCCATGAGGCGGCGGGCCCCCGCCTCCTGGAGGAGTGCCGGACCCTGGGAGGCTGCCCTCCGGGGGAGGCGAGGATCACAAAAGGGTATCGCCTTCCCGCGAAATTTGTGATCCACACCGTGGGGCCGGTCTGGCATGGAGGAGGCCGGGGTGAGGACGGACTTCTGGCAAGAGCATATAGTAGCTCCCTATCCCTCGCCGCTGAAAGGGGGGCGAAGACGATCGCCTTTCCGTCGATAAGCACCGGTGCGTACGGCTTCCCTCTCGACCGGGCCGCAAGGGTCGCCGTCGGAGAGATAAAACGGTTCCTGGAGACAAACGATACAATAGAGGATGTAACGATCGTATGCTTCAGCGAGAAGGCAAGAGGGTGCTACCGGGAGGCGCTGGAGAAGATGGGATAATCGTCCAGGATTAAGGCCGCAACCTCCTGGGGCTAGTATTTCCGGTAGATAGTGCTTCTATCTCCCACCTCTATGACGAAGATTATCATCCTCTCGTCTTCGATCATCATAATCACGCGGTAGGATCCAACCCTCAAAGAATAGAGGGGGGAGTTCGCAGATCCCTTGATCTTCTTCACGTAGGAGTAAGGATCCTCTTTGATGGCGCTGATGGAGCGGAAGATCCTCTTTGAAAGATCTCCTGGAAGGCTCTTGAGATCCTTCCGGGCGGCCTGCGAGTAGATAACGGTGTGCATCACCGAAGCCCCAGCTCGGCCTCCATCTCCTCCTCGGTGCGGTATCGGCCAGCTTTCAAGTCGTCGAGAGCCTCTTCGATCCTCTTTAGCGTCTCCTCGCTTAGGGGCTCATCATCCGTGGCCATGCTGGCCAGCCGGTCGACGACGTCGTTGTAGCTCTCCCGTGGGTGGAGCTTCAGCTCGTCGAGGCGAGACTTCGTCTCCTGACGGATCACTATCGTCGTCGTCTCAGCCATATATCTTGCTATAGGATAATATAGTATATCAAAACTCCGAGCCATAGAGGTGACATTCAGGCGTTCCTCACGATTCTTTTGATACTGTAACCTTACGAGAAGATCCAAAGCTTACTGCTCAAATCGATCAGGCCATTGAAGCGCAAGAGTGATGTAGGCCGGGCTCTAACCCATAGGCAGGCATAGACTAGTGAGGTATTCTCCATGGAAGTTGATATTATGGCGAAGACCCTGGTGGAGACACTCCACCTGGAAACTAACCCTGTAGGCGTGAAGCTCTTCAAGAGCGCTGGTGATATCCCCGGGGATCTGAAGATGATAGATCAGCCGCTGCGCTACTGCGAGATGGTCCAGGCGGCGAGGCTGCGGGGGGAGACGACCCTCGCCGGCCCCGATCTCCACTCCTGCAAGGGCGGATCGGCGGGCTTGGGCCTGAACGAGTTTCCAGAGAACATATCTTCGGGGAACCTCTACTTCTCGAAGCTCCACAAGGTAGAGACGAAGGAGGCGGGCTCGAAGATAGTCTCCTCCTTCCCGGCCCAGGAGGCGGGGAGGACCGTCGCCACCCTCGTCGGACCCCTGGAGAAGATGAGGGTGAAGCCGGACGTCGTCATCTTCGTCGGAAAGCCCTTCCAGGCGAGGAGGGTCGTCCAGGCCGCCCTCCACCAGGAGGGGGGAAGGGTGAACTTCGACACCTCCGGGATCCAGTCCTTCTGCGTCGATGCCACCTCTTCGCCTATATTGAAAGGGGACGTCAACGTCTCCCTCGGCTGCGACGGCGCCGCCAAGAACGCCGGATTGGAGGACGAGTTCGTGGTGGTGGGGATCCCCTTCGATATGGCGGAGAAGATAGCTCCGATCCTGGCAGATAAGGGGAAGATCTGGGACGACTGGATGAGATCTTGATGTTAGATCCTCATACGAGATCCTGATATGATCGCCTGAAGCTAGATCCTCATCTTCAACGGAGGACCCGCCACCTCAGAAGTATGCCGCCATCCAGGCGGTCAGCGGATATGAGGGAGAGCTCTGGGTAATCGGCGGAGAAGCCGGGGCCGTCCACCAGGGTAGGCGCCCCTTCCCCACCGATGATCATGGCTCCGACGTAGACGTATATCTCGTCGACGAGCCCCGCCTCGATGAGGGACCAGTTGAGGGTGGCGCCCCCCTCCACCATCAGTCGCCTTACCCCCCTTTTATGCAAAATCGATAATAGCAGAGCTAGGTCGACCCGGCTATCGCCGCAGACCGCGATCTCGCATTTATCCCTCAAGAGATCCAGCCGCTCCTCCGGCGCTGCTCTGGAGACGGCGAGGATGCACCCCTCCCCCAGCACCTCCGCCTCCGGCGGGGTCCTCGCCAGGCTGTCGACGACGACGCGGAGGGGTTCTTCTGGGAGGCCCTCATCCTTCCTCATCTTCCTGTGGTCTGAAGACTTGACCCTCAGCCCGGGATCGTCGGCGAGGACCGTCCCCACCCCCACCATGACGGCGTCGCTGCCGGCCCGCAAGCCCCTCACCCGGTCCATATCTTCCTGCCCCGATATCCTCACCTGCTCGCGCTGAAAGGAGCTGATCTTTCCGTCGGCGCTCATGGCGCTGTTGATGAAGACGAAGGGCCTCTCCATGATCTTCTCATCCGGGGGAGGAAAGCTAAATATTTTGCCTCCCCCATCTCACCCTCATGGAAGAGGCGGACGCCGAGACTATCCTCTCAGGAACGATCCTCCTCGGCGAGGATTTCGAGCCCTTCGAGGGGTACCTGGTCCTTCGGGGGGGGGTCGTGGCCGAGGTCGGGTCCGGGAGGATCGACTCAGACCTCAATGGGATAATATCCCCGGCCCTCGTCAACGGACACGTCCACCTCGGCGACTCCGTCCTCAAAGACCCCCCTTACCTCCCCCTCGAGGAGCTGGTGGGTCCGGGGGGGCTGAAGCACCGGACCCTTCAAGAGACCCCCCGGAGAGATCAGGTGGAAGGGATGAGGAGATCCTTATCCTATATGGCCAGGTCCGGGACCTGCGCCTTCGCCGATTTCCGGGAGGGGGGGATCGACGGGGTCGATATGCTCTATGAGGCGATGGATGGTTTTGGGATGATAGGACGGGTATTTGGGAGGCCTGACCCTGGATCGGTCCGGGTCCACCAGAGTTGCTGGGGGGTGGGGATCAGCAGCACGAGAGACCATCCCAGATACCTGGTCGAGGAGGTGGTGGAGGCTGCCAGGTCCGAGGGGAAGCGCGTCGCCCTCCACGCCGGCGAATCGGGAAGAGACGACATCGAGGACGCCCTCAGCCTATCGCCCGACCTCCTCGTCCACCTCACAAAAGCCGAGGAGGGGGACCTGAAGATGGTGGCGGAGGCGGGGGTTCCCGTCGTCGTCTGCCCCCGGTCGAACCTCGTCACCGGGGTGGGGCTTCCAGAAGTCCGCCGGATGCTGGATATGGGGATCGTCGTCGGCCTGGGGACCGACAACGTCATGCTCAACTCCCCAGACCTCTTCTCCGAGATGGAGTTTCTATCCAAGGCGCTGCTGCATAACGATAGACAGGTATTTATGATCTGCACTCTAAACGGTGCTCGGATCTTGGGCGCTGACGACGAAGCTGGCGCCATCCGCCCCGGGAAGAGATGCAGAATTATGGTCATCGATAGTCGGTCGGATAAGATGTGGGGGGTGAGAGATCCCCTGGCGAGCCTGGTCAGGAGGGCCGCCCCCTCGGACGTTCTGGCGGTCTTATAGAGGTTTTTCCATGTTTGAGAGGATAATGATAGCAACCGACGGCTCGAAGCAGAGCGAGCGGGCGGCAGAGGTGGGGATCGAGCTGGCCAGGCTTTCTGGAGGGGAGATCACCATCGTCTACGTCGCAGATACGGGACGGCTGAGCCACCTTCCCGAGGATATGGCCATAGCGAGCATCAGAAGCCTCCTCATCAAAGAGGGGGAGGACGCCACAGGTTACGTCGAGGAGATGGCGACGAAGGCCGCTGTCGCCTCTACCAAGATGGTGATCGAGGGCAACCCCGGCGAGGAGCTTCTGAAGCTCTCCTCGCAGTCCCGGTTCGACGTGTTGGTGATGGGGAGCGTCGGTCGGACCGGCCTCGACAAGTTCCTTTTGGGGTCCGTCGCCGAGAAGGTCGTCCGCAACTCCAGGGTGCCGGTCCTGACCGTGCCGGGGGAGAAGATTTGAAGAGAATTCCGGTCAGAGAGGTGATGGTGGCAGACGTCGCCTTCGTCTCGATCCCCGGCTCCAGGGACATGGTATTGAAGACCCTAAAGGAGAGGCACGTCTCCGGTGTTCCGGTCGTCAAGGGCGGAGAGCTGGTGGGGATGGTCACCAGGACCGACCTCCTTCGAAACCCCGAGGAGGACCAGACCGCCCTCCTGATGACCCGGGACCCCCTCGTCGTCCATCCCGACGATAGCATAGTGGAGGCTGCGAGGCTTCTCGCGGAGAACGATATCAGGCGTCTTCCAGCGGTGGAGGATGGAGCGCTGGTCGGCATCGTCAGCGTCGCCGACATAATCCGGGTGATAGCAGACCTGGATATAAAAAGGCCGATAGAGAGGTACTTTGAGAAGACAGCCGTCGCCCTCTGGGATGAGATGCCCCTCCCGGTGGCCGGGTCGGTGATGGAGTACGCCTATGTCCAGGCCTCTCCTGTGATAGACTCCGACCTGAACCTGGTGGGGATCGTCTCAGACCGGGACCTGATAAACGCCTCCGTCATAGAGGACTCCGTGGAGGTGGCGGATATGTCCTCGCCCTCCGACGAGGACGAGTGGACGTGGGAGAGCACCAGGGACACCCTCAACTTCTACTACGGCGTCTCGCGGATCGCCCTGCGCAAGATCCCCGTCAAGCAGGCGATGGTCCCCGCCGTCACCGCCATCAAGAGCAGCGAGGTCTCGGAGTGCGCGAAGGTTATGAGAAAGGAGAAGATCGACCAGCTCCCGGTGGTGACGGCCCATCAGAAGCTCGCAGGGATGCTGAAGGACTCCGACCTCCTCTGGGCGCTGATCGAGCATTCCCTGGAGGCCGAGGTCTGAGGGGTGGTCCTCTTGATATACGGGGGTGGGGAGACGGCCCGCTCCTAAGAGTAATCGGCGGAAGAGGGATCTTGCCCCCGCCTCCTATGATCCTCCTCTCCTCCCGCCGGACGTAAAGGGCGCCTGCCTACTCCACCGTTCCATCCTCCGATTGGCCCGGCAGGCAGGCCGCGAACTATGGCGGGGATCGGATAGGTCGCTGCGGGGATCTTGAGGGCGATCTTTAAGAATATATTTCCACAATATGAGTACGTATAGGTTTTGAGGGGAGTTAAAATTGAAGATGAGAGGAGAATCGAGGATAGAGGCCGTCCGCCTCCTGGCTGCGGTCGCAGTTCTGGTTGTAACTTCGTCGGTCCTGGCCGCAGGAGCGGTGCCGGAGATATCCGCATCCCCGACCATGATAGGCCCCTGGGACGAGATCGTCGTCTCTTATTCGGGAGCTGGCGGGTTTGAAAGCGACTGGATCGCCATCTACAAGGTGGAGGCGGCCAACGAAGATTACGGCGAGTGGCAATATCTCTACGGCGAGACGACCGGGAATCTGACCTTCACCGCCCCCGGCGAAGGGGGGAGCTACGAGTTTCGGATGTTTGAGAACTGGGCGGGGGGCGGCGGCTACAACGATATCGCGAGGAGCAACATCGTCACCGTCGAGATCGAAGGCTTAAACCTTACGAATATCACCGCATCCCCCCCGCAGGTGGCTCCCGGCGGGGAGATCTCCGTCGATTATTCGGGAGCGCCGGGGTTTGAGACCGACTGGATCGCCATCTACAAGGCAGGAGCAGCAAACGAAGAGTACGGCCAGTGGCATTACCTCCGCGGCGAGAAGAGCGGGACCCTCACCTTCACCGCCCCGGAGGAGGATGGGGAGTACGAGTTTAGGATGTTTGAGAACTGGGCGGGGGGCGGCGGGTTTAGCGAGATCGCAAGAAGCAACATGGTATACGTGGGCACCTCAACCGCCTGAAGGTCGGGTGGTGGGGGTGGCGGGAGATCGGCAGATCTCCGAACTCCTGGGGCTACTCTGGGAGGATGGGAGGTCGTGGGTGACGGTCCGCCGGGTGGCGGAGATGACCCCCACCCCGGCCCTCTATAATGCGAGGACTTCCCGATATCGGGCCGGATCTCACCCTGCGCCCCCTCTCTCCGCCTGGGATCTGACGAGTCCTCCGTAGGCCTCTCCCGACTCCGTCAGGGCTATCTTACCGTCGTCGACCTCGATCAGCCCCGCCAGCTCCAGCCGGTGGAGGTGGTAGTCGAGCATCCTCGGTCCGACGGCCAAGCCGATCGCCTCGACTGAGAGGCACCCCTCCACCATCAGGATGATCATCCTCCTTCTGATGGGGTTTTCGAGGGCGTGATGGACGAGGGCCATCTCCTCGGGGGAGTCGGGCTTCGCCTTTCTTCCGACCTTCATGGGTCTTGGATCGTCCGGTCTGAAGATCTCCCTTTCGGTGTAGTATAAAGAGGTGCGACGGTTTTTTCTGATCCTCAGCCCGGAAGGATCTTCTCCCCCTCCAGCTCCTCCGCCAGAACCGGCCCCCTCTCCTCATCGGGATAACCGAAGGCTATGATCGACTCCACCTTCAATCCAGCGGGAAGGCCGAGGACCGACCTGACGTACTCCTCGCTCGTCTGCGATCCGTCGTGCATCCGCAGCCTTATCTGGATCCAGCAGGAGCCGAGGCCGAGGCTCTGGCCCGCCAGCTGCAGGATTATCGATGCTATCGAGCAGTCCTCTATCCAGACGTCCGACTCGTCATCATAGGCACAGACGACGACCCCGAGGCGCGCTCCCGCGAGGAAGGACGACCCCGACGGCTTCGCCTTCGAGAGGGCCGCTAGCTTCTCTTTATCTTCCACGAAGACGAACCTCCAGGGCCTGAAGTTTCTGGAGGTCGGCGACCTGAGCGCCGCCTCCTTTAGAAGCTCCACGATCCCTGGGTCGATATCCTGGTCCCTGTAACTTCTGATGCTTCTTCTCTTGCGCAAAAGTTCCATCATGAGATCCTTCCTCCCGGCCCCTTATTGGGCCGATATTTCTTGGGGGATGATCGATATCTTCGAGCTGAGATAAACCGGTTGCGATCTTCGAGGAGATAGATAGACCCGCTTCGATCCTCGAAGCAAAAAAATATGGCCGGGTCGGCCCCGGCGGCGGCCGCATCCGCTACCGCTCATATATCCCGGCGCCGAGCCACCAGGTATCGTCGACCTTCATGACGTAGCTGACCTTATCCTCGATCTCGTTGGTGACGGGGTTTCTCCACCGGTACTCGTAGAAACCTCCGCCCTCGGCGGCGAGGGCGATGGAGCGCATATCCCGGTTGATGAAGGCGCCTTCCTCATCCTGGATGTCAAGGCGGTAGGTCCCCACTTCCGAGGGGAGGTAGGGGAGGACGAGGGAGGTGCCGTTGAAGTTCTGGGCGAAGATGTAGACGTCTCCCCGGACCCAGGGGCCTTCTGTATCCATGAAATCGGCCGCCGCCCTCTCCCTTCCTGCCACCAGGGCGTGGCTCACCGCCTCCCGGACGAAGCCCTGGAGCTCTATCCTATCTGCCGGCTTATTTCCTGAGAGGTTCTCATCTTTGGAGCGGGAGCTGTAGATCCCAGCCCCCAAAAACCAGGTCTCGTCGACCTTCACGACGCGGCTGAGCTTCAGCTCCTCGGCCATCTCATTTTCGGGATTTGGATAGATATAGTACGACTCCCCACCCCCTCCCCTGGCCAGGGATATGAAATCCCGGACGAAGGCGACGCCGTTGGCGTCTTCAAGGTCGATGCGATCCTCGCCGACGATATCGGGCTGGAAGGGGAGGGCGAGGGCGGTGCCGTTGAAGTCGTAGGCGAAGATGTAGAGCCCTTCTTCGACGAACTCCCCGCCGGGATCGTTGAAGGCGGCTAAAGCCTTCGGCCTGCCGTTCTCGATGGAGTAGTTCACCGCCTCATCGACGAAATTCCTCAGAGATTCCCGATCCTGAAGGCTGAACCGGGGCGGCTCGGCTGAGATATAGATCCCGGAGCCTATCCAGAGGTCGTCGTCGACCTTCTGGACGCCGACGAGCTTAAGCTCATCGACGTTACCCGCGGCGGGGTTGGGGTAGATGTTGTAGATGAAGCCTCTGCCCCGCTCTGCCACCGCCATCAGGTTTTGGATCATGGGGACGCCGTTGGGGTCGACGAGGTCGAGGTTGTTTCTCCCTACCAGCTGCGGAAGATAGGGGTGAGCGAGGAGCGTCCCGTTGAAGTCGTAGGCGAAGACGTAGAGCTCGCCCCTGACAAACTCACCGTGGGGGTCGCTGATGGCCTTCAGCCCTTCGATCTTGCCGTTCTCCAGAAGGCTATCTCTAGCCTCGTCCAGGAAGGATGTCATCTCCTCCGCGGAAGTCTGGCCTTCCATCGGCGCCATACTGGGGCTCGGTGCCTCATCGGCGGCAACAGATGCCCCCGGGCCGGCTACGAGGCCGAAGGCCAGGAGGAGGGAAAAGGTGATCCTGATGTATGTCATTGACATAATCCTATCCTCTTCATGTTAATCCGTTATATCGATTTTGCTGCCTTCAGAGTAACGATATTAGAGGAGCGGTATATCTTCCGGTCACGATTAGAGGTGAGTCCTTGAAAAAGGGTTTTCTGAGAGGGTTCATCCGCAGATCAGACCATGGTGATATATAGTCGTCTAGACCTTCCGAGAGCTGGCCGACGAAGGGAAAAAATTCGATCGTCCCGTCTCATGGGGAGGAGGGTTTTATAACGCCGTTGGAGAAGAGCGATGTTGAGAGGGTGATGAGCCGTCGGTGGGCGGTCTTCGGCATCCTCGCCTCTGCCTACTTCTTCGTCTACTTCCACCGGGTCTCCACCGCGGCGGTGGCGACGGACCTGGAGGCGACCTTCGCCGTCTCAGCGGCGTCCATCGCCCTCCTCAGCTCCGCCTACTTCTACGCCTACACCGTCATGCAGCTTCCTGCGGGTCTCTTGACCGACAACTGGGGGCCGAGGAAGACCGTCAGCGCCTTCACCCTCCTCGCTGCGGCCGGGGCGGTCCTCACGGGGATGGCCTCTTCCTTCGAGCTGGTGGTCGTCGGAAGGGTGATGATCGGCGTCGGGGTGGCGATGGTCTACATCCCCATAATGAAGATCATATCGACCTGGTACAGGAAGAACGAGTTCGCCACCCTCTCCGGGATCCTCCTGGCGGTGGGGAACATCGGAGCCCTCGGTGCCGCAGGCCCCCTCGCCTACTTCTCCGCATCCCTCGGCTGGCAGCAGGTATTCCTCATCCTCGGAGCGATAACCATCGCCATAGCCGCCGCCTCCTGGACGATAATACGGGACCGGCCCGAGGATATGGGCCTGCCCGGCATATCCGAGATCGAGGCGTACGAGAACGGAGAATCGGATCTCGCCTGCGAACCGGGGAAGATCCCCATGAGGACGGCCCTACTGATGACCTTCGGCTCCGGGAGGAAGTTCTGGCCGATGGCGGTCTGGTTCTTCTTCATGTACGGTAGCGTCATGGTCTATCAGGGGCTCTGGGCCGGACCGTTCTATCACGACGTCCTGGGGTGGGAGAAGGCGACCTACGGCCTCGTCCTCACCTTCATCGCCACGGGGATGATCATCGGCTGCACCACCGCCGGGTACATCTCAGATAAGATCCTGGGGTCGAGGAAGAAGGTCCTCGTCACGGGATCTGTAGCCTATACCATAATCTGGGCGGTGATATGGTCCACCGCAGGATCGATATCAAGCCCCCAGGCATATATGGCTATAAACTTCTTCTTCGGCTTCTTCGGAGGCTTCTTCGTCGTCAGCTACGCCCAGATCAAAGAGCTCTTTCCCATAGCGATCGTCGGGACGACGACGGCGGCCCTCAACATATTCCCCTTCGCCGGAGGGGCGGTCCTCCAGCAGGTATCAGGGCTGATCCTCACCTCCAGGTCCCTGGAGGCCTACCAGAGCGTATGGCTCCTGATGCTCGTATGCATGATAGTCGCCACCGTTGCCGTATCCTTCTCAAGGGAGAGCGAAGAGGCGAGGGCGAGAGCCTCCCGGCTTCGGGGCGGGGGATCGCTGCGCAGGTGGCTATTCGGGTGATCCCCCGGACCTTGCGGATCCGTGAATCGGATAGCTCTATAGACCCCTAGCGCCGTCTCTTCGACGGGAGTGAGATTTACATGGCCGAATCGTCCCGCATCTGTCCGTGGTGGCTGGCGCCGACTCTGGATAACCCGATCCGGAGGTTCGTCCACAACCCCGAGAAGTTCCTCCGCCGGTATATCAGAGAGGGAGATACCGTTCTAGACCTCGGGTGCGGCTCGGGTACCTTCACCATCGCCATAGCCAAGATGGTGGGGGAAGGGGGGCGGGTCATAGCCGTGGATCTTCAGGAAAAGATGCTGGAGATCCTGAGGAAGAAGGCGGCGAAGGAGGGGCTCTCGTCCCGGATAACCACCCACCGGAGCGAGGCCGACCGGATCGGCATCAGCGACCGGGTCGATTTCGCCCTCGCCTTCTACATGGTCCACGAGGTCGCCGATCAAGGGCGGTTCTTCAGGGAGGTCGCCACCCTTCTGAAGGAGGATGCCAGCCTCCTGATATCCGAGCCGAAGTTTCACGTCTCAAAGTCCGCTTTCAGACGGATGAAGGAGGCGGCAGAGGGGGCGGCGCTTACCCCGACCGACGAGCCGAAGATCAGGTTCAGCCGCAGCCTCCTCTTCCGGCGGGGATGAGCAGTTCTCGTCATCTCTTGTATCTGCAGGTCCCTTCGAGCCGATGCAACGACGAGGCTATCCGGGGGACCCTCTGCCGGACGGGGGATGACCTCCAGGCCCATGTCGAAGGGCTCAAGAGATGCCAGGCCCGGACGGCGGAGGAGCTGGACGCCCTCCTCCCGGCGGTGCTGGAGAGGGCCTTCCGGGGGGAGCTGTGATCCCGCGACGCCGGGAGTATTCTGATAATTTTATAAATCATTCTTACGAAAATTCGGTCCGACCCGCCGCTCCTATGCCGAAAATAATTTCTCCTATCCTGACCTCATCTTCTTTGATGGAGAGGAACCGAACCTCCCGGAGAGGCCAAAAGTCCCCGGCCCACATTATGGTGTCCTAATGGTTCCTAATGGTGTCCTAATATGTCACGAGATCTCGAAATCGTCCTCGCCTACCACGAGGCGACGAAGCACGCCCCCGCCCGGATGGCCCCGGGGCCCGGGAGGATCGACTGGGAGAACGAGCCCGCCCCCTTCAGGAGGTACCGGGGCGCGCCCCTCGTCGAGCTTCCCCGCCCCGAGCCCCGCCCCGGCGAGGGGCCGGCCTACGACATCGCCCTGGCGGAGGGGAACGTCCCGCCCCGCCCCCTCGACTCCTCCTCCGTCTCCCAGCTCTTCTTCGACTCCCTGGCGGTGACGGCCTGGAGGCGGGCGGGAGGGGCGGCCTGGGCGCTTCGGGCGAACCCCTCCAGCGGCAACCTCCACCCCACCGAAGGGTACCTGATATCGGGGCCGGTCCCCGACCTCTTCGATCGGCCCACCGTCGCCCACTACGCCCCAGAGGAGCACGCTCTGGAGGTGAGGGGGCAGTTTTCGCAGGAGGCGTGGCTGGATATCTCCTCCGGCCTGCCGGCGGGGACGGTCCTCGTCGGCTTCACCTCCATCCCCTGGCGGGAGTCGTGGAAGTACGGGGAGAGGGCTTTTCGCTACCTCCAGATAAACCTCGGCCACGCCCTGGCGGCGATCAGCTTCGCCTCGGCCGCCCTGGGATGGAGGGCGACCCTCCTCGACGGCCTCGGGACCGGGGAGGTGGGGCTCCTCCTCGGGGTCGCCGCCCCCGGGGGCCCCGGTAGCCCCGGCGGCCCCCAGGCCGGGGAGGGGTCCCAGGAGAATATCAACGAGAAGGTCAAAGATGTCAGGGCAGACGACGAGGCGGAGATCGAGATCCCCGACTGCATCGTCGCGGTCCACCCCCAGGGAAGGTCGATATCCGGCTTCGCCCTCTCCGACCGGGTCCTCGACGAGTTCAGAGGTCTTTGGTGGCATGGCGTCCCCGACCGTCTCAGCTCGAGAAGGGTCGACTGGCCCCTCCTCGAAGGAGTGGCGGAGGCGACGACAAAACCTCCCACACCGTTTGAGGCGAAATCCGCCCCATCGGTCAGACCCGAGCCTTTTTGGAGGGGGACGTCTCCCGACCACGATCTGCCATCCCCCTCATTACGAGAACTGATCCGCCAGCGGCGCAGCGCCATCGTCATGGACCCGGCCTTCTCCATGAGCCGGGACGACTTCTACTCCGCCCTGGAGAGGATGATTTCGGCTCCTGGAACCTTTCCGCACCACCTCCACCCCTGGATGCCACAGGTCCATCTGGCGATCTTCGTCCACCGGGTCCTGGGCCTCGATAGGGGGTTCTACCTCCTGGTAAGAGACCCCGACGACGAAGACCTCCTGAGGAAATCGATGAGGGGAGAGTTCGAGTGGTCCAGGCCCGAAGGGGCGCCCCAGGGGTTTCGCAGGCTCGCCAGGGGCGAGTTCAGGGACCTCGCCGCTGCCCTCTCCTGCCGCCAGAAGATCGCCTCCGACGGCTGCTTCTCCCTCGCCATGATCGCCAGGTTCAGATCGTGTCTCGAGGAGCATGGCCCCTGGTTCTACAACAGGCTCTTCTGGGAGGGCGGCATCGTCGGCCAGGCCCTCTACCTGGAGGCGGAGAGGCGGGGGCTGAGGGGTTGCGGCATAGGCTGCTACTTCGACGACCCCCTCACCACCGGCCTGGGGCTCTCGGGGACGGACTGGCAGAGCCTCTACGCCTTCGCCGTCGGGAGAGAGGCCCCCCTCCGGACGATCGAGACCCTTCCAGGATACCCTCCATCCATCTCATCCCGCGAAAAGGTAAAATCACCCTAGCCCAATGGGGGCTCTGCGAGAGCGGTGATGGGAAGGATTGATCATGCACTACGGACCAAAAGACAAATTTTCTAACCTGCCGGCGAGGATCGCAGACCTCGGAGATCTAGCTTACAACCTATGGTGGTCCTGGCACCCCGAAGGTAGAGAGCTCTTCATGATGCTGGGGGGGAGGGCGGCCTGGAGCAGAAGCGGCCACAACCCCGTCAAGATGATGCACGAGCTCGACGACGGAATATTGAAGCTCGCGTCCCTCGACCCTCGGTTCCTCCGGTATTACGACGCCGTCATGGCGAGGTTCCTGGGGGATATGGACCCCGCTGGGGGCTGGTTTCATTCGGAGATCGCCGACCCCCGGGAGCATAGTATCGCCTACTTCTCCGCCGAGTACGGCCTCCATCACGCCCTTCCCGTCTACGCCGGAGGGCTCGGCTTTCTAGCCGGAGACTACCTGAAGGAATCCAGCGACCTGGGCGTCCCCTCCGTAGGGGTCGGCTTCATGTATCCCGAGGGTTACCTCCTCCAGAGGATCACCCCCGACGGATGGCAGGCGGGGGCCTGTGAGAGGCTGGACAGAGAGAACGCCCCGGTCCGCAGGCTCCGGGACGACGACGGAAACCCCCTCCTGGTGGATATACCCCTCCTCGACTCCCACATCTACGTCGAGGTCTGGAAGGTCCAGGTGGGGAGAAACGACCTCTACCTGATGGACACCGCCGTCGACGCCAACGACCCATGGGACCGGACGATATCGGACCGCCTCTATACCGGCGACCCCGAGCAGAGGTTGAGGCAGGAGATCGTCCTGGGCATAGGCGGGGTGCGGATACTGAAGGCGATGGGGATCAACCCTTCCGTCCTCCATCTCAACGAGGGACATCCCGCCTTCGCCATCCTGGAGAGGATCCGGGAGAAGGTCGAGGGGGGGATGGCCCTCCGGGAAGCCGAGGAGGAGGTCAGGAGGAGGACGGTCTTCACCACCCACACCCCCGTCCCCGCAGGCCACGACAAGTTCCCCTTCCCCCTGATGGAGAAGTACTTCGGGTCCTACATCCAAAAGATCGGTATGAGCCAGAGGGAGTTCTTCGAGCTCGGGATCGATCCTCGGGACCCCGCCAGCGGCTTCAACATGACCGCCTTCGCTCTCAGGATGTCCGACCATAGAAACTGCGTCAGCAGACGCCACCTCGAAGTCACCAGGGAGATGTGGCGCCACCTCTGGCCAGACCTCGACGAAGAGGATATCCCCCTGGACTACGTGACCAACGGGATCCACGTCCCCACCTGGATCGACCGGAGGCTCGGCAACGTCACCTTCATCAAGTACCTCGGCCGCGACTGGCTCGAAAAACACGACAACGCATCCATCTGGGAGCTGATCGACGAGATCCCCGACGACGTCCTCTGGAGACAGCACAGCAGGATGAAGAGATCCCTTATAAACAAGATTAACGATCGGGCGAGGGATAAGTGGAAAGACCCCGAATCCGACTCCAGGACTATAATAGCCTTTGGAACCCTCCTCGACCCTCAGGTCCTCACCCTCGGCTTTGCAAGGAGGTTCGCCTCCTACAAGAGGGCGACCCTCCTCCTGCGGGACTATGAGAGGCTCCAAAAGATCCTCACAGACCCCCGCCGCCCAGTTCAGATCATCTTCGCCGGTAAGGCCCATCCCGACGACCAGCAGTCGAAGCTCATCCTCCAGCAGGTCTACAACGCCGCCGCCGACAAGAGGTTCCAGGGGAGGATAGCCTTCGTCGAGGACTACGACCAGTACCTCGCCCAGTATCTCGTCCACGGCGTCGACGTCTGGGTGAACAACCCCAGGCCACCGATGGAGGCGTCGGGGACGAGCGGGATGAAGGCTTCCCTCAACGGCGTCCCTCAGCTGAGCGTCTTCGACGGCTGGTGGTCTGAGGGCTACAACGGCAAGAACGGATGGGGTTTCGAGGGGGCTGAGGGGGACGATAAAGACGATAGGGATGCAGCAGCCATATACGAGATCCTGGAGAAGGAGGTAGTCCCCCTCTATTACAGGGTCGACGACGGGGGAGTTCCCAGGGGCTGGGTCAGGCTGATGAAAGAGGCGATCAGGGTCACGGGGCCGAACTTCACCTCCAGAAGGATGGTCAAAGAGTACACCGAGAAGTTCTACAGACCCGCCCTGGAAGGGACGGTGGCGCGAAAAGCCCCCTAGAGGGGCTCACAACCCGCCATTATCCCCAGGATAAACGGCGACCAGATATTAAAAGGATGTTAAAAAAGATGGGAGGGGCTCAGAAGTCCTCTCCCATGTCGCCCATTCCGCCCATTCCTCCGGGCATCCCGCCCTCGCCGCCGGATTTAGAGGCGATGACATCATCGATCCTGAGGATCATCACCGCCGCCTCGGTGGCGGAGTTGATCGCCTGGGTCTTGACCCTCATCGGCTCGACGACGCCCTTCTCCTCCATGTTGATGGGGCTGCCGGTTGCCACGTCGAGGCCTGCGGTCTTTACGCCCTTCTCGTGGCTGCTTCGAAGGGCTACCAGGGTGTCGATCTGGTCGAATCCTGCGTTCTCGGCCAGGGTCTTGGGTATGATCTCCAGCGCCTCGGCGAAGGCCTCGATCGCCAGCTGCTCTCTTCCGCCGACGGTGGCGGCGAACTCTCTCAGCCTAAGGGCGAGCTCTATCTCGGGAGCGCCGCCGCCGGGCATCAGAAGACCGTCCTCCAGGGCTACGCCGACGACCCTCAGGGCGTCTTCCATGCCTCTGTCCAGCTCGTCGACGACATGCTCGGTCCCTCCCCTGAGGATGATGGATACGGACTTGGGGTTGTCGCACTCCACGACGAAGGTCATATCGTCGCCGGCGATCTTCTTCTCCTCCACGAGGCCGGCGTGGCCGAGCTCGCTCTCCGTCAGGTCGTGGATGCTGGTGACGATCCTGCCTCCGGTAGCCCGGGCGAGCTTCTCCATATCGCTCTTCTTGATCCTGCGGATGGTGTATACGCCTGCCTTGGCGAGGAAGTGCTGGGCCAGGTCGTCGATCCCCTTCTGGCAGAAGACTACGTTGGCGCCGGTGCTGACGATCTTGTTTACCATATCCTTGAGCATCGTCTCTTCCTGGTCCAGGAAGGCCTGGAGCTGGTCGGGAGAGGTTATCTCGATCTTGGCGTCAACCTCAGTCTTCTCGATCTCGATGGCGGAATTCAGGAGGGCGATCTTGGCGTCCTTTACCTTCTTTGGCATGTTGGGGTGGAGCCGCTCCTTGTCGATCACCATCCCGTACACGAGCTCGGAGTTGGTGACGCTGCCGCCGACCTTCTTCTCGACGGTGATGTTGTCCACGTCTACGGTTCCGTCCTCGTCCATGATCGCCTTGACGGCCTTCACCGAGAGCTCTGATAGCTCGTCTCTGGCGATCCCGGACCCCTTCCCGGTCATGGCGGTGACGGCGATCTTCTTCAAGAGCTCATCGTCATCTCTGGATACCTTTATCGCCATATCCTTGAGGACTCCCATGGCCTTCTCCGCCGCAGCCCTGTAGCCGGCGGCTATGACCGTCGGATGGATCTCCTGATCCAGGAGCTCTTCGGCCTTCTTGAGGAGCTCGCCCGCCAGAACCACGGCGGTGGTCGTCCCGTCTCCCACCTCGTCGTCCTGAGTCTTGGCGATCTCGACCATCATCTTGGCGGCCGGGTGCTCGATGTCCATCTCCTTGAGGATGGTTACGCCATCGTTGGTTATGACGACGTCACCCAGGGTGTCGACGAGCATCTTGTCCATCCCTTTGGGGCCTAGGGTCGTCCTGACGGCCGTCGCCACCGCCTTGGCGGCCATTATGTTTGACTTCTGAGCCTCGCGTCCGGCGGTCCTCTGACTGCCCTCTCTGAGTATGAGTACGGGGGTTCCCCCCAATCCTGCCATCTATTTTATTCCTCCATTCGAGCTGATGGCTTGGGGGTGTTTAAACTTCTATATGAACGTTTCGGGCCTTGGAGCCCCTCCGAACGGCTTCCCGGAGGGTAAGGGACCATCTGAATGAAGGGCGTGGGAGGAGAAGAATGGGAAGAGGAGCATGGAAGGAGGATAGCGAGAGAAAGAGCATGGGAAGAGGAGCCGTTTCCCAGGATTCGATATCGAGGAGTCGGCTCCGCCTCGGCCAGCTGCAAAGCTATATATATCCGGTTCGACTGTCTTCCGTCAGAATGGCCGAGACCAGCATATACGTAGTGAAGACCACAGCAAATCAGGAACGTTCCGTCGCTAACCTAATAGCCCAGTTGGCACGAAAAGAGAAGTACGACATAACGGCGCTCCTCGTCCCCGACGTCCTGAAGGGATACGTCCTGGTGGAAGCGATGGCTCCGGAGATCGTCGAGGAGGCGATACAGGGAGTACCCCACGCCCGCTCGGTGATCAGGGGGGCTTCAAGCTTCGGGGAGGTAGAGCATTTTCTGACGCCGAAACCGGCGGTGGTCGGCATAAACGAAGGTGCCATAGTGGAGCTGATCTCGGGACCTTTCAAGGGCGAGATGGCCAGGGTCAAGAGGGTAGACATCGGAAAAGAGGAGATCACCGTAGAGCTCTTCGAGGCGATGGTACCCATCCCCATAACTGTGAGGGGTGACCACGTCCGCGTGCTCAGCAAAGATGAGATTCAGAGGTGAATTTCTTGGCCAATTTTATAGAAGTGTTGGTACCTGGCGGAAAGGCCAGCGCAGGACCCCCCCTGGGCCCCGCACTAGGACCCCTGGGTGTCAACGTCGCAGAAGTAGTAAAGAAGATCAACGAGGCTACAGCAGATCTAAACGGGATGCAGGTCCCGGTGAAGGTCACGGTGAAGAGCAGGACCGAATACTATGTGGATGTAGGAACTCCTCCCACCTCAGCTCTGGTCCTCAAAGAGGCAGGGCTGGAGAAAGGATCCGGCAACGCCCTCCAGGCCGTCGGTAACCTCACCATGGATCAGGTCGTCAAGGTCGCGGGGATCAAGAAGAACAACCTTCTTTCCGTCTCCCTGAAGGGGGCTGCCAAAGAGGTCATCGGAACCTGCGGTACCATGGGGATCACCGTAGAGGGGATGGCGCGGAAGGAAGCCCAGGCTGCCGTCGATGAGGGAAGGTTCGATGACCTCCTGGCATAGACGAAAACTTATTATAGAGGATTGCAGACGGAATCAGGACTCTCTTTTTGAGACGCCGTAGTAGACCTCAAGTCGTGGACTACGGAGGATTGAGATGAATAAGACGATAGAGGAAGCCGTCAGAAAGGCGATCTTGGAGGCCCCTGAGAGGAGGTTCAATGAGAGCGTCGACCTGGCGATTAACTTGCAGAACATCGACATGAGCCTGCCTGCGAACAGGGTGGATGAGGAGATAATCCTCCCCCACGGCCGCGGCAGGGCTGCAAAGATAGCGGTATTCGCCCGGGGGGAGACCGCCCTTCTGGCCCAGCGAGCCGGCGCCGATCTGGTGATATCTCCAGAGGAGCTGGCGGAGCTGGGGGACGACAAGAAGCGAGCGAGGAAGATCGCCGACGAGTACACCTACTTCATCGCAGAGACGAGCTTCATGCCGACGATAGGCAAGAAGCTCGGGCCCATCCTGGGAAAGAGGGGGAAGATGCCCATGCCACTGCCCCCAAACGTGGACGTCACCCCCATAATAAAGAGGCAGAGGAACCTGGTGAGGGTGAGGTCTCGGGACCGGCTCACCTTCCATCTGGGCGTCGGCTCCAGGGATATGGACGTCCAGAAGATCGCGGAGAACGTAGAGACCGTCACGACCAAGCTCGAACAGACCCTCAAGGACGGCAAGCAGAACCTGAAGTCCGTCTACGTCAAGACCACCATGGGTCCCTCGATAAAGGTGATTTGAAATGTCCGTTCAGGCACGCCATACAGAGCACGTCCCGGAATGGAAGATCCGTGAGGTAGAGGATCTGGTGGAGAGGATAAACTCGTCGCCCGTCGTGGGGCTTGTCGGCTTGACTGATATCCCCGCAAAGCAGATCCAGGATCTCCGGGCGGAGATGAGGGATATCGCCACCATAAAGATGGTGAGAAACAACATCTCCCGCCGGGCGATAGAGAAGTGCTCCGATGACCTCCTGCCTCTGGCAGACGGCATCGAAGCCCAGACGGCCTTCATCTTCACCGAGATCAGCCCCTTCAGGCTCGCCAAGATGCTGGAGGAGAAGAAGAGGCCGATGCCGATAAAGGCCGGCGGTAGGGCCCCCACCGATATAGTCATTGAAAAGGGGGATACGCCCTTCTCACCCGGCCCCATGGTCGGCAAGCTCCAGTCCGCTGGAATTCCTGCAGCCATAAAGAGCGGCAAGGTGGTCATCAACGAGACGAAGGTGGTGGCCGAGGAGGGCGACGTCGTATCAGCCCAGCTCGCCGAAGTCCTGGCTGCGATGGAGATATTTCCGAGGGAGGTGGGGCTACAGCTCCGGGCGGTCTACGAGGGCGGCCTCGTATACAGGGCGGAAGATCTCGCCATCGACATAGACGGCATCATATCTCAGATGAGCAAGGCCTCAGCCCAGGCTCTGGGCCTCGCAGTCGAGATAGGATACGCAACCCCGACGACCATAACCCCCATCATCCAGAGGGCGGCCTCCAAGGCCAGAAACCTGGTATTGGATTGCGGGATACCAGTCCCCAGCATGATGGAGGCGCTCCTCGCAAAGGCGGCGTCGGATGCGGCGATGCTAAGAAGCCTCGCAGAAGGCGGTCCGGCGGCAGCTCCGGCAGCAGCCCCGGCGGAGAAGACCGAAGAGAAGGCCGAAGAGGCCGAGAAAGAAGAGAGCGAAGAGGCCGGACTTGGCGGACTGTCTGCCCTGTTTGGTTGATCGAGAGAAAGAGGTGGATTAAGATGGAATACGTATACGCAGCATTAATGCTTCACAGCTCAGGCAAAGATGTGTCCGAGGAGGGCATAAAGACCATACTCAGCGCGGTGGGAGTCACCCCCGACGAGATCAGGATCAAGGCGCTCGTCTCCGCCCTGGAGGGCGTGGACATCGAGGACGTCCTCTCCAAGGCCCCGACCATGGCGGTTGCAGCAGCCCCTGCAGCGGCAGCGGCAGCCACAGCTGCAGCTCCGGCGGAGGAGGCCGAGGAAGATAAGGAAGAGGCTGAAGAGAGCGGGATCGAGGGTCTCGGCGCCCTCTTTGGCTGAAGCCTCTCCCCCTTTTTTCTTTTTTCCTTCCTTTCTTGTAGCTCCCGTCCTCTCCTCTTTTATCCCCGGCGCCGTCTGACGATATCCGACCAGACGCCTTCGATCAGGCCTAAATCGTCGAAGAGACCCGGGCAAAGATTAAGTCAAGAGATGATCAAAGCGAGATCTGAAGACCACTGAAATGACGGTGATGGTATGACCATATCTGATAAATCTATAATTCTCGTCCTGACGGTGACCTCGGCCCTGGCCGTCATCCTCGCTCCAGCAGCCGTTGCCGAGGAAGGTCCATCGGAAGAGAAAGCTATAGAGAGGGATCTGATCTGGAGCCTCCTCCGGGCGGAGGATGCTGTGAGCGAAATCCTCGCCGAGATGGACAGGTCCCTCCTGGAGGCGAGCCTCGCCCTCTCTCTCGTCGGTATAGAGGGGCCGGAGGCCCGAGAGGTTCTCGAAGAGCTCGGAAGGTTGGGCCCCTTTGTGGTGGACTGCATAACCATCGACCTTAACGGGACGATCCTGGAGGTGGCGCCCGAGGAGTACAGCTTCGTCCTGGGTGAAAGGATAGATCAGCAGGAGCATATAAAGCGGCTCCTCTCCACCAGAAGGCCCGTCGGCCTCGCCTACATAGAGAGCGTCGAGGGATTTTACGCCATGGACTTCGCCTCGCCGATCTTCGATGAAGAGGGGAGGCTCGTCGGGGCGGTGACGGTCCTCGTCAGCCCGACAGTCCTCTTCGGCGATGCCCTCGCCCCCCATCAGCCGGAGGGGGGCGCCAAGATCTGGGCGATGACCCCCTCCGGGACGATCGTCTACGACCCCGACGCCGACCAGATAGGAAGAAACACCTTCAGCGACCCCCTCTTCAGAGAGTTCCCCGAACTCTTGGCGGTCGCCGAGAGGGTGAAGATGGAGAGGTCGGGGAAGGGTGTCTACAGGATATTCGAGACGGCAAGGGGGGTCTATTGGACGACGGTCTACCATCAGGGAAGTGAGATGAGGCTTCTTCTGAGCGTCGACTTATGATCTATCAGGGGTCCTGCGGGACCGTCGAGATAGCCCTCCATGGCCAAATCGGATATTGGGAGTTGGGGTGCAGATTAGAGAAGATTCCAGCGAGGACGAAAGGGAGGAGAGGAGAATACGACGGTAGAAGAACAGGGGAAGGCGAGAGGAGAAGAATAGGAGAATACAGCAGAGCAGGGCGGCACCGCCGCCCCCTCGCGTTCTCCGATAGGTGATCCGAGTGGCTTTCCCGCCCCTCTCTCCGTCCGCCTCGCCTAGAAGAGGACGAGGTGCGAGATCTTCAGATCGTATCGAGCTTCTCTATGCCGATCTTCTTCACGTTCGGCTTCCAGATCTCCTTGGGCATCCAGTCGGGGGCGTTGGAGGGCTTCACCACCAGGTTCCTCTCCCCTTGGAAGATGTGAACCTTCTTCGTTCCCCTCTCCCGGAGCCTGATGTCGGTGTATCCGCGGTTTGCAGCCTTCAAAGCCGCCTGTCTCGGCTGTTTTCCCGTGAAAACGCCTATCTCGTTTCCTGAAGCGTCTCTCAACGCGAAGTTTCTTTTATTGGTCATATTTTTATACCTCTCATTATCCCTATGCAGTGGAGGTTATGTCCCGATGCATCCCTATATATCAAGAACACTTATATTAATCTTTTGTCCGATCGAATATTTTCTTCGAAGTACTCGGGGTGGGGCGGCTTGATTTTGATCCTGCGACGTCGCATGGATGAACGGTGCGACCCTCCGGGATGAAGCCCCTGGAATCCGGAAGTCCTTCCCTGGGGAATGATATTTATTTGGATGAGGGCGTCTATATCATATGTCTTGGGTTGTCTGGTTCACAGGCCTTCCTGGCTGCGGAAAGACCACCATCGCCCAGAGGGCCAAGGAGAGGCTGGCAGAGCGGGGGATAGCCGTCAGGGTCCTGGAACTGGACGAGATCCGCCGGGTCATCACCCCGGAGCCGACCTACACCGACCAGGAGAGAGAGGTGGTCTACGCCAGCCTCGCCTATATGGCGAAGCTCCTCTCCGAGGCCGGAACGAACGTCATCGTCGATGCCACCGCCAACAGGCGCAGATACCGGGACCTGGCGAGAAGACTGATCCCCCAGTTCGCGGAAGTATACGTCAAGGCCTCCCTTGCGACCTGCATCGAGCGGGAGCAGGGGCGCAAGGCCGTATACTCCCCCCGGGGGATATACGCCAAAGCTGGTGAGGTGGGAGCAACAGTGCCGGGGGCCGACGTCGCCTACGAGGAACCGATAGATCCCGGAGTGGTGGTGGACGCTGAGGGGGTGGATCCTGACCAGAACGCTGAAGCGGTCGCGGTCTGGATCCTCGAAAACTTCGAAGATAAGGGATGAGATCTACAGCTGGAAAGGTTAATATCAGGACACTCATCTCATCTCGTATGGAGGAATTAAATTGAGATCAGATGCTGGCTTCGTCGGATTTGACGGAACGGAGAATAAGAGAACGATCCTGGCCATCGACGCCGTGAAGAAGGCCGGGGGGATCGAGGGCGACCTGAACGTCCTCCTCCGAAAGCCTCACGGAAGGGCGAAGAGCGTCCTCTCCAAGCTGGTCAGGCTCTGCGACGTCCAGGCCTACGTCTCCGACGCCGCCGACCAGGGTAAGTGGGAGAGCGCTGGATTCTCCATCCGGGGCGGCTATCAAGACTTCTTCGAGGACTCCGACTTCATCATGGTGGGGACCCCGGGGGACCAGGAGGCCCCCTACGTCGAGGCGGGGCTGGCCCACGGCTCCACCGTATCCCTGATGGGAGGGGCCCACAGGGACAAGATAAGGGCGGCTCTCGAGGAGAAGGGGTTCGAGATCACCGACGACCTCGAGGCTGACTTCAGCCGGGAGTTCTTCTTCGGGCTTGAGAACTATGAGCTCTTCACCAAGGCGAGGCCGAAGGTGATCCAGTGCACCAGCTGCAACACCACCGGGATATGCAGAGCGTCTCTTGCAGCCCGGCCCCTGGGGCTGAAGATGATCCTCGGAAACATCGACCGAAGGCAGGGCGACCCCCACACCGTCGTCAGGGCATCTCCTTCCGCCGCCTCCATCGGCAAGGGTGTGGGCCACCAGGGTACCGACGCCGGGACTATCTTCGAGGAGGTAGAATACAGCATCCGGGCTTCGAAGATCCCGACGACGGTCCCCCATACCAGCTTCCTCGAGTTCGTCTTCGAGGGGGATGTGGCTCCCGAGGAGTTTCTGGAGAGCCTCGCCAGCACTAGAGAGGTCGTCGTCTTCCCGTACGCCGACGAGGGAGGGCGCAAGCACGAGTGGACGAGCGAGATCCTCGAGGCCTTCCTCACCGGGTTTGAGCGGCCGATATCTCCGGAGATCTTCGAGCTGCTCTTCTCCGATGCCATAATCCCCGTCAAGCTCGGCGACTACACCATCCTCCAGGGGGTTATGATGGTCGAGCAGATGTCCATCGCCGTCCCCAACCACGTCGAGTCCTACCTCCTGAACGCCGGCTACTCGGCGGAGAAGGTCCACAGCACCGTCGACGAGGCCCTATCTTGCGTCCACGGGGTCTGGCCTGACCGCCTCTCCACCTGAGCCGACATAACCCATGTCCGACGACCCGATACGAGGCGGCCTCTCCGGAGACAAGGTCCTCCTGGGAGGAGAGGCGACGGAGGAGCTTTACGGCCAGGGGTCCTTTGGAAGGCCCGTCGATGGGGGGCTTCAGCTATCCCTGGTGGAGGCTGCCTACCTCCTGGACCGGAGCAGGATCGCAGTCCGCCTCGAGGGGGTGGACCTCGACTTCCGATCCTTCTTCGAGAAGGCTACAGCGATAGAAGCCGGTTTTGAGTTCAGGTACGTCGTATACAAAGACCTCCGGGAGAGGGGCTACTACGTCCAGCCAGGGGTCACCGACTTCCGGGTCTATCCCAGGGGCGGAAAGCCGGGAAAGACCCCCGCCGAGTTCTACGTCCGGGTATTCTCCGAGAGGCAGCCGGTACCTCTAAAGGATCTGGTGGAGCCTATGAAGGTCACAAGGCAGATGAGAAAGAGGCTGATGCTGGCTGTCGTGGACGAGGAGAGCGACATAACCTTCTACGAGGCGCGGGAGAGGGAGCTGAAAGGGGATATGAAGGTCGAGGTCGGGGGGGGCACCGCCACCCTCCTGGAGGACAGGGTGATGCTCTGGGACCCCGAATCCTCTGAGAGGATCCACGAGGGCGGGTTCTACGGGAAGCCCGGCGGCGGGAGGCTTCAGCTATCCCTGGTGGAGTCGGCTTATCTCCTTGAGAAGGGCCTCCTCGGGATCGTCGATCGGTCTGGCGAGCCTCTCAGCCTCGAAGAGTTCGTAAGACGATCCCGGTCCGTAGAGGATGACTTCGATATGAAGCACCGGGTATACCGGGACCTCCGGGAGAAAGACCTGGTGGTCAAGACCGGATTCAAGTTCGGTAGCCACTTCCGGGTCTATAAGAGGGTGGAGAGCTCAAGGAAGGTCCCCCACTCCGAGTACCTCGTCCACTCCATCCCCGAAGACCACGTATTCCACCTCCCCGTCGTCTCCCGGGCGGTCAGGCTCGCCCATAGCGTTAGGAAGGTGATGGTCTTCGCCCGCGACGAAGGTGGCATGGTGAAGTACTTGGAGATCGGAAGGCTGAAGCCCTGAAAGCCGTCGCGATATTTCGAAGATACGACCTTAACCCATCGATGATATGATCTCCCTAGATATCAAAATCCTCAGGCTCTTTTCTTCCCGACACCTTCTATCGCCTTCTGTAGGTACCTCGCAGGACCCTCTAAGGCTGATCGAGGAGGGCAACTCCAGTCTAAAAGAGGGAGATCTGGATCTCGCCCTCACCTCCTACCAGAGGGCAGCCCGGATCCGTCCCTCCGGCTCCGCAGAGAGAAGGTCGGCTCTCGTCCTCGGCATGATGGGAAGGTACATGGAGGCGATCGGATCCCTCGACCGGGCGGCGGAGATGGAGCCCCTCGATCCCCTGCCTTGGATCTTTCGGGGTTTCATCTTCTGGCGGCTTGAGAGGTGGCAGGAGGCGACCGCCAGCTTCGAACGGGCGGTCGCCCTCCGTCCGGAGGAGGGATACGCCCGCTACTGCAGGTCCATCTCGGTGGAGGAGATGAATAAAAGGAGAGTTCGTCGATTCTGATAAATGGAGACGCCGTCGGTCCTGAGATCCTGAAGATGAGGATCTGGGATCTCCGGGATCCGAGGGCTATCCGGCGGCGACGGATAGATGGACTCGGCGGGATTCGAACCCGCGGCCTTTACCTTGCGAAGGTAACGATCTACCCCTGATCTACGAGCCCTATGCAAAACTCAAGACCGCCAAAGGAGGGGGTTTTAAAGGAGCCCTACCCCTTCAACCTCTACCGACTGGACTCCCTCGACGGACGCTACGGCGGCCTCCAGCCCGTCGGTTCCTGTGACCCCTTCCGCCAGGATCACCGCCACCATAAGGGCCTTCAGGCCAAAGGCTATCGGCTCTTCTGCGAAGCCGTGAAGCCTTGCGCCCTCGGGAAGGACGGCCTTGATCTCATCCTTGAGCCTCTCCATATCTACCTCGGTCCCCTCGGGCATAACCTTCAGCTTAGCGGCAACCTCACCCACAAATATCACCTCAGGGACCCACAAACCCACAGTTGGGACAGGTATAGGAGTTGCTCTGCTTTCTGCACCTATTACACCTCATAATTATCTCCCCACAGTCGGGGCAGGGGAACCTGGCGCCTATAGGCCCGATCAACGTCACTCCGCATGACATGCATCTATCTGATTTCTCCGTCATGTTACTCTCTCTTTCGTGCTCTGATCGATCCTCGGGTATAAACTTTCCCTTACGTCAGGACCGGATCGACCAACACCTCGCCCTCTTATAAGGGTTCCGCCCTTCCCCATCTTCAGGTTCGCGATGAACCGGTCGGGAACCCTCCCGTCCATCACCAAGCAGCTCCGTCCCGAACTCCTCAGGATCTGAAGGGATCCCTGGTCTATGCACGTCTTCTCTCCTATGAGGGATTCTGCCGGGATCTCAGCGGCGATTCGACCGTCCAAGATCACCCCCTCGACGTCGGTGGCCTTGATGAAGTCGGCGGCGAGCCTTCCGGCTACGAGGGCGGCGACAGAGTCGGAGGTGTAATTCCAGTTCCGCAGAAGGCCCCGGTCGTCTCTCATCAGAGGACGGGAGGGGAGGAGGACGTCTACCCCGGAGGCTGGCGGTCTTATCTCGTCTGTCAGAGCAGCTCCGGTACCGTCTGCGAGAAAGTGGGCGTACTCTTCCATGGCCAAAATGGCCATCCAGTGAGCAGCCTCATCAGATAGACCGTATTTGTCGTATAACTCCCTCACCAGATCCGTCATGGGACCCCCCCCGGGGACGACGAGGAAGGAGGGCCCACCGCCGGAGAGGGAGACAAGGCGCCTCACGATATCTCTTGAAACGTCGATAAGACTTCCGCCGATCTTGATTATGGAGAAGTTCATGGGAGAGGATGAGCCTTGCGAGTATTTCTCTTCAGCGGATCTGAAGTTCACTTGAGGAGGGCTGAGGTGAAGAAGAAGAGCGCAAAAGCCGATTTTGGATGTAGGGTAAAGGAGGGAGACTAAGTACATCGACTTTTGCTAATGTAGTCCACGTCATTTGTCGAATATAAGCTTTTCGGTGGGGCACTGCATTTAAGTCTATATAAGTCTTCTCCTCCCCATGGATACGCCTTCGCTGGCCGTTGATGCCCTCATCCTCTTTGGGGACGGGATAGTTCTGATAAGAAGGGAGAACCCGCCCTACCGGGGTAGGTACGCTCTGCCCGGAGGGTTCGTGGAGGTGGGGGAGACGGTCGAAGAAGCCGTCCGGCGGGAGGCGAAGGAGGAGACGGGGCTGGATATCACCCTCTTGAAGCTGGTGGGGGTCTACTCGAAGCCTGATCGAGACCCCCGGGGGCATGTCGTCTCCGTATGCTACCTCGCCTGGGGGAGGGGGAAGATATCGGCGGGGTCGGACGCCTCGGCTGCGGAGGTCGTCAGCCCCGAGTATCTGCCGCCCCTGGCCTTCGACCACGCCACCATAGTCAGGGACGGGCTTGAGAAGCTTTAAGACCTCCGGGGGGAGGAAGGTGGTCTTGAATGGCCGATGATATCAGGGAGATCATAGAGAAGTACGCCCTTCAGAACGCCGTGAAGTACAGGGCCGCGCCCCAGGCAGGAGCGGTGATGGGAAAGCTGATGGGTGAGCGCCCCGACCTGCGGGGGAGGGCGAAGGAGGTAGCGCCGATGGTAGCCTCGGTCCTCTTGGAGGTGGCAGAGGGAGGGCCGGAGGAGTGGAAGAGCCGCCTTGCAGAGATCGCACCGGAGCTCCTTACAGAGCTTGGAGGTAAGAGAGAGCCGGATAAGGGGCTCGCCGACCTCTCCGGCGCCGAAGGCGGCGTCGTCATGAGGTTCGCCCCCAACCCCAACGGTCCGCCGACGATCGGCTCCGCCCGGGGGATCATCATCAACTCCGAGTACGTCAGAAGGTACGGCGGGAAGTTCCTCCTCCGCTTCGACGACACCGACCCCGTCAACAAGAGGCCGATGCCCGAGGCCTACGGCTGGTACCTCGAAGACTGCCGGTGGCTGGGGGCTGTCCCCGACGAGGTGATCATCGCCAGCGACCGTCTCCCTGAGTACTACAGAGTGGCTGAAGAGCTGATAAGGAGGGGCGGAGCCTACGTCTGCCGGTGCGATCAGGCTGCCTTCAAGGCCCTGAAAGACGGTGCAAAGCCCTGTCCCCACCGGGGCACCAGCCCCGAAGAGAACATCTCCCTCTGGGGAGAGATGATGAGCGGCGGCCTTGGGCCCGGCGACGCGGTCCTGAGGATAAAGACGGATATCCTCCACAAGGACCCGGCCCTCCGGGACTGGGGCGCCTTTCGGATCGTCACCGCCGACCACCCGAGGGTCGGTGATAGGTACCGGGTCTGGCCGCTCCTAGACTTCGAGTCCGCCGTCGAGGACCACCTCCAGGGGGTGACCCACATCCTCCGGGGAAAGGACCTGATGGACAGCGAGCGGAGGCAGAGGTACCTCTACGACCACATGGGCTGGGATTACCCGAAGACGATCCACTGGGGTAGGATCAAGATCCACCAGTTCGGCTCCTTCAGCACCTCCGCCCTCCGGCGGGCCCTGGAGGCGGGGGAGTACTCCGGCTGGGACGACGCCCGGATGCCCACGGTCCGGGCCCTCCGGCGGCGGGGGATCCGCCCCGAGGCGCTCCGAAAGTTCATGATCGAGCTCGGGGTCGGGGAGACGGACATCAGCATCAGCATGGACTCGGTCTACGCCGAGAACAGGAAGATCGTCGACCCTTCGGCACGGAGGCGGTTCTTCGTCAAGGACCCGGTGGAGATAAAGATAGAGGGAGAGATCCCCGAGGTCGCAGCCGCCCCCTTCCACCCGACCCTGGACCTGGGCTTTCGCGAGATACCCGCGGGCCCGAAGCTCCTCGTCTCCGCCGACGACCTCTCCGACCTGAAGGTGGGAGCAAGCCTCCGGCTCAAAGACCTCTCCAACATCGAGATTTTGAGCCTTGATCCGCTTCAGGCGATGGCGATCGGGACCGACCCCCACCAGGCGAAGGAGATGCGGCTGCGGATCATCCACTGGGCTCCCCCCGACGGCGTCCCCGTCCGGGTGATGCGACCCGACGGCGTCGACTCCGGGATAGGTGAGGTCGGGATCGGAGAGGACCTGGACAGGGTCGTCCAGTTCGAGAGGTACGGCTTCGTCCGGATCGATTCCGTCTCGCAGGACGGGGTAGTTGCCTACTTTGCCCACCGGTGAGGGCGTCAATTAAGGTGGAGTGTTATTGTGAACTCGAGAGAGATCGCCCTCACGGGCCTCCTGATAGCCCTCGCCTGGTCGGTCCACTACCTGATGAGGTTTACGGGATCGATCACCGGGGACCTGCAGTTCGGGATATCGATATCCTTCTACTGCCTCATCGTCCTTCTGATCCGGATGTCCCTCTCGCAGGCCTCCATTGTGGGCCTCGCCACCGGCCTCGCCCTCGCCACCGCCACGGCCGCCCCCTTCCCCCTCGCCAATGTCCCTGCCCACATGGCGGGGATCGTCTCCTGCAAGATCGCCGCAGATAGACTGAGGGGTGAGGACGGCTCTCTGCGGCCGGGGGCGGTCTCGGCCGCTGTCGTCATCGCGACGGCCGCAAGCTTCTTCGTATTCGTCCTCGCCAGCTACTACGGGATCCTCTCGTTTCCAGAGCTGGCCCGCGGTGGTCCGGCGATGGTCGAGGCGATAGCCGACGGGAGGATCGGCCTCGTCGCCTTCGTCGCCCCCTCCTTTATGAAGGTGGGGCTTCCGACGATGGTATCGAACGCCCTACTGGCGCCGATCCTCTACGCGGGAGCCGCCGGGATCTGGTCGAGATGGCGGCCTTAGAAACCCCGACTGGTGGAAGGGTGATGGTGGGATGGAGGAAGGTGATAGAGGGATGAGGAAAGATGAGGAAGGGATGATGGAAAGAAGGACCGGGTCTCCGGTGGTGTCTGGCATCCCAGAAGAGGAGGAGTGCGAGGAGTTTGGAGGAGGGGGGAAGATCCTGGTCATGAGGGCGGTCTGCACCGAGCCCCTGGAGGAGTCGCGGATCTGCCCCCGGTGTGGCGGCATGGGCGGCTGCATCTTATCCAGCCCATGGCTGCGGATATTGAGCCTTCTGCGCCTCCGATAGTTCCATCAAATTCGATCTTCGATCAGCTTCTCGGATACCGTCGCCGTCTCCGGACCTCTCCGCCTGCAGTTCATCCTCTACAGGAAGGGTCCCTCTATAGATACCCCAGCCCCGAGGCCGCCGCCACCATGAACGCCACCAGGGCCGCCGTCATCCCCGCCTTCAGCATCTTCTGGGCCCTGGGAGCGTCCCCCTGGAGGATCCTCACGAGGGCCAGAAGGAACAGCAGGTCGGCGACGGTGACGGCGACGAGGTAAGCCTTTCCCAGGGGGGCGAGGTAGCTCAAGGCGATCGCAGTGACGACGAAGAGGGCGGCGAGGACCGACGACCTCCTCTCGCCGATGACTATAGGCAGGGTTCTCGCGCCGCTGGCGCTGTCGCCGGGGACGTCCTCTATGTCCTTCTCGATCTCCCTCGCCAGGGTCACCAGGGCCGCCAGGGAGAAGAGGAAGACGGTTATTCCGACGTCCCCTCCCGCCGCCCCGCCGAAGAGGAACGTCGATCCCGTCAGGTATCCGACGGCGAGGTTTCCGGCGAAGGGCGTCACCTTCAGGTTTCTGGCATAGAGGTAGAGGAGGATCGAGTTTGCGGCGGCTATGGCGAAGGCGAGGGGGTTTATGAAGAGGGCGGCGGCGCAGCCGGCGGCGAAGAGGACGGTCGACCAGACCCTCGCCCGATCCGGGCTGATCCTCCCGCTCGGTATCGGCCGGCGGGGCCTGTTGACGGCGTCGATCTCCCGGTCGAAGTAGTCGTTGACGGCATTTCCCGCCCCCGTCACCGCGAAGACCGCAAAGAAGACCAGGGCGAGGGTGAGGGGTTCGGGGGTGCCGCCAGCTACGAGGAGGCCGATCAGTGCGGCCATCCCGGCCAATAGACAGTTTCCGGGCCTCATAATCTCCAGATATACCGGCAACATCGTCCTACAAATCCTCCCGACGGAGTTCGCTTTAGCTTCCGCATACGGATAAATTTATTCCCCCGTCTTCGAGGGGCCTAAAGAACGGTGCCGTTTGATCCGAGGCCAAAGGTCTTAAACTCTGAAGATATATAACTCCCATTATGAATGGGTCACGGACATCTGATAGATCGACGAGGAGCGGGAGAGGAGGAAGGCCGGTGGCGGGAAACGACGGGTTCCAGGGGAGGTGATCCGGTGGCCGTCACCTTCGACCCGGAGACGAGGCTGAACCACATGGAAGGCTACCTCGGCAGGTTCCATCTCAACCTCAGCTTCGAGGAGGGGAGGATCCAGCTCCTCCGGATGAGGCTCACGGGATACAGGCTCGTCGCCGAGATCGGCGACGGTGAAGGGAAGAAGCGGGTCGACGATATGATCAAGAAGGGGTACGAGAGCCTCGGCGAACACTGGGAGAGGGAGACCTGCGACCCTTACGACGACCCCTGCCACGCCCAGTACGAGATCCTGGCGGAGCTGCGGTCCTACGTCTACCGGGACCTCTCGGAGCCCTTCATGACCTTCATAAGGTCGGAGTTCAGGAAGATCTTCGTCCCCACCTTGCGCCTCCTGACGGAGCTTTGCAGATCTGCGAACAAGTACACCTGGGAGCAGGTGAAGGTCCAGCTCCAGGAGATCATGACGGAGATCGAGGTCGATGTCGAGTGGGAGGTCTGCGACGAGTACATGGAAGGTTACCTGGCGAAGGTGTCGGAGATCCTCGATATCGGGGACGGCGGCGCTGCAGGAGGAGATGGACGGGTTTGAGGATGGGTTTATCTGGAGGGATAAGAGACGGGATCGGCGTGAGGGATATAACAACATCCCATCACCGCCGATATCCTCAAGCCGCCACTAAGCCGCCTCTATGATCTTCCCATCAGCTGGCCATATCGATGAGAAGGTCCAGCCTCTCGGCCCCGCCGATGGGGTCGGAGTTCTGAGAGACTACCCACTCGCCGAGCTTATCCAGGGCTGCCCCCGACCTGATGAGATCCTTAGACGCCAGAAAACCGTCCTGCAGGCAACCGGCCTTCCCGGCCAGGAGGAGGATGGGGGCAGCGTTGATGCATACCGCCGTCTCCCTCGGACCCCTCTCCATCCCGGAGAGGACCCGCAGAAGTTCCACCGCCTCCTCGACCCGATCTTCCCGGGGGAGTAGATGCCTCTCATCCACCGGTTCCGCCCCGAAGTCCCGAGGGGATACCCGGAAGGTGGCGATCCTGCCGTCGTCTCGAAGCTCCGCGACGATCGTCTCTCCCGAGGGAGATACCTCGTCCATACCCCTTATGCCGTCGGCGGAGAGGCCGTGGACGACCATCGCCCTGGAGTAGCCTATCTTCTTCATCGCCTCGGCGACTGGGACGACCAGATCCTTTGAGTAGACCCCCCGCAGGCCCTGCCGGGGCATCGCCGGGTTTGCCAGGGACCCGGCTATGTTCAGGACGGTCCCGAACCTGATCTTAGCGAGGATCCGGCCGAGCCCCTCGGGGTGGACTTTGGGGCTCATGCCGTTGAAGATCCCTATCCCCGCCCTCTCGATGCTCCTCACCACGACCTCCGGGTCTGCCTCCACCTCCACCCCGAGGACCTCCAGGATGTCGACGGTGCCGCACCGGGAGGTTATCGCCCTCGATCCGTGCTTTGCCATGGGAACTCCGGCAGCTGCGGCCACCATCGACGCTGCGGTGGAGATGTTGAAGGTCTCGATTCCGTCCATCCCCGTCCCGCAGTTCTCGAAGAGCTCCCCGCAGACCCTGGGGTATGCCTTGAAGGTGTCAAGGGCGTAGATCGCATCCCAGCCTCCGGCTATCTCATCGGAGGTGGGACCCTTGGCGGTGATCGCCGCCAGAAACGCCCCCTGATGGACGTCGGGCTGCTCGTCGGAGATCACCTGGGAGAACATCTCCCTCGCCTCCTCTCTCGAAAGGCTCTCTCCGGCTATCAGCCGGTTCATCCGCGACCCAAATAGCAATGCTGCATCATCCATAATCCAATCACTCCATCCAAATCCGTCCGATCCATCTGATCTCCATCCCCATCTGGACCGGATCGCTATCCAAAATCGGTCACCACCGCCTTCAGCCCTCGACGATCCCTGGCGTGCTCCATCCCCCTCCATATCTTCCGGAGAGATACCCTCTCGGTGATCAGCCCGCGGACGTCCATCCCCCCCGAGATCAGCTCCAGAGCCTTCCGGTTCTGGGCGGGGGTGCATCCGTAGGAGCCGACGATCATATGTTCCCGGTAGTGGAGCCGGTTCAAGTCCAGCCTGGCCGAGGCGAGATCCGGGGGGAGCCCGGAGAAGAGAGATATCCGGCCTCGGGGGGCGAGGAGAGAAAATAACTCGGAGGCGACGGGGACGTCCCGGCTGGCGAGGATTATGACGTCAAATCCCCTTCCTCCCGTCAGATCCATCCCGAGATAGGAGAGATCGTCCCTATCGGGATTGACGACGAGATCCGCCGAGGATCGGGCGAGGCGCGCCCGGTGATCCAGGGTCTCCGCCACGGCTACCACCGACGCCCCCCTGAGGCGGGCCAGCATGGCATGAAGGTGCCCCGCAGGACCTGCCCCAAAGATCAGGACCGAATCTCCATCTGCGACCCCGGCCATCTCCTGGGAGTTTATGCAGCAGCCGAGGGGCTCTGCCAGGGCCGCCTCCTCGAAATCTAAGCCGTCGGGGATGGGGTTGACGGATCCGTTCTTCACCGATCGCTCGGGGACCGATAGGTACTCGGCGAAGCCGCCGTCGAGGTTGAAACCGATGATCCTGATCCCCTCGCAGAGGTTTTCTGTCTTCCTCCGGCAGTAAGGGCAGCTTCCGCAGTAGACCCCGGGGTAGATCTGGACCCTCTCGCCGACCCGGGGGCCAGCACCGTCCTCCTCGAAGACCACTCCGGAGATCTCGTGGCCCAGGATCCGGGGGTAGACGAGATCCCTCTGGCCGCGTTCGTACATCTTGACGTCGGTGCTGCATATCGAGGAGGCCTCCACCTTCATGAGGAGACCTCCTTCGGGGCAGACCGGGTCCTCCACCTCCCGCAGGTCCATCCTCCTCGGCGCCTCCAGGACGGCGGCGATCATGAAAAATTTGCCCCCACAGTTATTATACAGCTCTCCACAATTCAAACCTCCATGAAGGGGATATAACCCTCCATCGACAGCTTATGGAGGCGTATTCTGATATTTAACAGTTTCTTATAATTCACAAAGATTGATCAGATATAAAGCTGGGTTTAGTTATATCAAATTCGTATTCGGATTTCGAGATCATTTCGATGAGAAGAGGCGCTGCCAGGGGCAGGGCTGGAGAGGCGAAATGGCCAAAAAGAGGTGAGATAGAAGAAAGGGATCAGGTAAGAGGCGAAACGACTGAAGGTGGCTGAGGCCTTTAGACCGGGGCCGCCGTATTCTCCAGGGGGTAGATCTCCCTGATCTCCCTCTCCCTCATCGCCGGAAGGCCGATATCCTCTACCGCCTCCACGATCTTAACCCGCACCGCCGATCGGAGGGACTTTCTATCCAGATAGGCCGCCACCGCCCCGGACTTCCTCACCGCCTCCTCGAGGATCCCGGCGTCGAGCCCTTCTGCCTGGTACTTTGAGAAGAGATGACCGAAAGCGACGCCGGTCTCCATCATCAGCCGGTTCTGCCTCGTCACATAGTGGCCGCCGCCGAAGCCGATGAGAGCTGGGAGGTCTTGATCCCGGAGGTTCAATATCGACCTCGCGACGGCTCTGCCCGCGTCGGGGTTTCTCCACTCACCCTGAGTGCTTCCGATCTCGGCGAAGAAGGAGGGGGTCGATAGGTCGGTGGGGCCGTGGTGGGTAGCCTCGACGGTGATATCGAAGCCCTCCAGGGGGTCGGCTGCCAGCCCCAGGATGAAGGACTTGAGGGCGGATGGAGCCGGTACCGCCAGCTCTTTATCCCGGCCACCCATCACCGCCTCCCCGCAGTTTCCCGAGAAGTGGCCGCTGAGCCTGGGGAGGCCGTCTTTTGCCTGGTGCCTCGAGGCGAAGACGATAAGATCTGGGGATAGGCCGATCCCCTCAAGAGAAGACTCCAGGTTCTCCAGGTGGATCAGCCTCTCGTCGAAGACGACGAGGCTGTAATTTGCGAACCGGTGGATAGGTCCGCCGTCGCTCCTCCAGGGGGCGAGGCTCAAGAGGCTCTCGGCGATGTTGATGCTGGCGGGGTCGGTCGATGTAGCGACGACGACGGTCTCTGCGGTCATAGGTCTGTCTCGACCTCGAGCATCGACTTCACCATGGGGGCGTAGTCGATCTTCCTCTCCTTCAGATCCCGCAGGGGCATTATGACGTAATATGGCCTCTCCGTGACGAGCCCCGCCTCGCTGAGACCCTTCACCTCCAGATCCATCCTCTCCTTCATCTCGACGTAGCACTGGGAGAGGAAGGAGCCGAAGATCTCCCCGGGCTGGATGTAGCTGCAGACGGCGGCGCCGATCCTCCTGAACGAGGAGTAGACCTCCATCATATCCTCGGATGTCGCCTTCGGCCGGACTTTGATGTGGTAGAAGATCATCAGCTCGCATCCGATCTTCTTCCAGTTGACGTTCGCCTGTCGGCTCAATAGACCGCTCTCGAAGAACTTGTTCCTCTTCCCGGATATGGTGGGCCTGGAGATCCCGGTCCTGCGGGAGAGCTCCAGATCCGAGAGGGTCGGATACTTGACGAAGGCGTGGAGAGCGAGCTTGTCCTTCTCTGTAAGCTTGACGGCATCGGTGATCACCTCCTCGATGGGCGGCTCCTCCTGGAGGTCGGTCCTGACGAGGCCGAAGGTGTTATCGACGGCGAGGGCGGAGTCCCAGGAGACCCTGGTGATGGAGAAGGGATAATGATGGCAACTGATCTCCTCGACGAACCCGGCGTCTCTGTAGTCGTCGATGACGGGATAGAACGTCTTTTTGAAGTCTGTGAAGCTCTTGGAGTAGACCATCGATACGGAGTCGGTATCGGTCGCCGAGTGAAATACACAGTGGGGATGGTCGACCCACTCCTTCAACCCCGGATCCTTTACCCTCACTTCTACGGGCGCGTTCGGCTTGTAGGTGGCGAAGATCGCAGTCATCATCTCTGCTCCCACCCCCATCCCCGTCGGGACGTTCAGGAGCTGGACCATCTCCCATTCCCTGAACTTTCTTTTGCTCTTGAATATGGTAGATCGATCAACCCCGATCTTACCGGCGAGATCGATATCGCTGAGCCCCGGGTACCGCGCTAGCCCATAGAGGACCAGCCTCTCTTTTGATGTAAGCTTCAGCTGCATTGCCGCTCCATCTACATTTTTTACTATTAATAGATTGCCTTTTTGGCTTTTTCTATCAAATGCTGCCGCATTTAATCGAAATCAAGATGACATTTTTAGCAGTCGCCCGGAAGGATCTCAAATCCGGTGAAGGTGTTCAGTCCAGGGAGAAGACCCGCCTTCCTTCCCGGACGAGGAAGGGCAGATCGTGGCCGGGAACCACCAGATCCGCGAGACCTATTATCCTCGCCATGCTCTTTATGGCAAGATCCCCATCGACGGTGAGGCGAGGCGGGACCCACTTCAGATAGTTTCCCAAAAGCGGGAGAGCGTCTCCTGCCATCACTATGCGCCGCTCCGATTCACAGACGACGGATATGCTCCCCCGGGTGTGGCCCGGCGTCTCCATGATCCATACCCCGGGGGCTACCAGATCCCCCTCCTTGAGGCGGTCCTGGCCCTCAGCCTCGCCGGATAAGACGATAGCTCTCGGAAATAGTCGGTTGTTTCCAGAATGGTCGGGATGGTCGTGGGTGTTGATGACGATCTCGACGTCATCAGGCGAGAGGCCTTGATGCTCCAGCATCTCCCTTAAGACGCCGCCATCCTCCTCTTTTCCGGTGTCGACGACGATCTTTCTTGATCCTGCTATGATGAGGGTGACCGAGGAGCTGGCGTCGAGGACGTTCCCCTCCTCGTCCCTCTCGATACGCCCAGGCTTCAGGAGGACGGCCCGGGGCCTGTCCAGAGCCTTCATCTCCGGCGAGCCGTCCTTTCCCGCCATGCGTATCTCCTCCTCGCGCCCCTCTCTTCAGGCACCCTTCAGTCCAGGAGCGGCGACAGCTTCAAAAGGAGCCGATCGACCTGCTCGACGGCGGTCCCTATGTACTGGTGAGGGTCGAGGAGCCGGTCGATCTCCCCGGGGGAGAGGTGGACCGCCACCGCCTCCTCTCCTGCCAGGACCGATGCCAGAGTCTTGCCCTCCTCGACGGCCCTCATGGAGGCGCCCCTCATGATCTCGTGGGCCTTCTGCCTCCCGACGCCCCGTTTCGCCAGCTCCACCATCACCGACTCTGCCATGTTGAGGCCGGAGAGGAGGTGGAGGTTTCTTTCGACCTGGTCGAAGTTTATCGAGAGCCCCTCCAGGATCCGGGCGGTGAGGGCGAGGATATGGTCGGTGAAGACGAACGCCTCGGGGAAGAGGATCCTCTCGCAGCTGGAGTTGGTGAGGTCCCTCTCGTCCCAGAGGGGTATGTTCGCGAAGGCCGGCTCCATCTGGGCCCGGACGATCCGGGCGAGGCCGCAGACCTGCTCGGACTTTATGGGGTTTCTCTTGTGGGGCATGGTGCTCGATCCGACCTGCCTCTTGCCGAAGACCTCGGCGACCTCGGCGATCTCCGACCTCTGGAGGGTCCTGATCTCGACGCAGATCTTCTCCAGGGTCGAGGCTACAAGCCCCATCCAGCAGATCATCTCGGCGTGGCGGTCCCTCTGTACGACCTGGTTTGAGACGTCCACCTCGAAAAGGTCGAGGATTTCCATCACCCTCTCCTGGATCTTCATCCCGTCGGCGCCGAAGGCCGCCTGGGTCCCGACGGCGCCGCTCATCTTCCCGACGGCGGCCCGGGGCTTCATCTGGGCGAGCCTCTCCAGGTGGCGGGCCATCTCCGAGGCCCAGACGGCGAACCGCAGGCCGTAGGTGGTGGGAACCCCGATCTGGCCGTGGGTCCTGCCGGCGCAGACGAGGCCCTTATGCTCCTCGGCCCGCTTGAGAAGTACACCCAAAACCCGCTTCACCTTCTCCTCCAGAACCTCCAGGGAGGCCTTGATCTGTAGCCCCGTCGCGGTGTCCAGGATGTCGTTGGAGGTGGCGCCCAGGTGGACCCACTCGCCCGCCCACTCGCAGGCCTCGGCGAGGGCGTGGACTACGGCCATCATGTCATGGCCGATCTCGTCCTCGATCTCCTTGGCCCGCTCGGGGCTAGCCCTTGCCGCAGCCCGCGAGATGTCGTCGGCCGCCCCCGCCGGGATCAGCCCCAGCTCCTCCTCGGCCCGGGCGAGGGCCGCCTCGACGCGAAAGAGGCAGCGAAACCTGTACTCCTCCGACCAGAGATCCTTCATCTCCGGGTTTCCGTAACGATACTCGATGGGATGGATCGCCATAAGTAAAGCTCCAGAAAGGGATAAGGTAGGAGATAAAAGAGGTTTTGGTACCAGCCTTCCGATACCAGACCCCGGCCTCTTCCAGCCGTCGGCGGTCGGGCTCAGGGACCGATCGGGAGATCAGCGGCGCCGGCTTTGGTGTGGCGGAAAACCTTGCGGCCCGGAAGGGGAGGACTGCGAAGAAGGGAGACGCAGATCGTTAAGTGGGGGGGCGCTGACGACGCCCGTCAATCCACGCTCGACCTTCCAGACAAATATTCTTCTCTTGTTATATCGAAGAGCAGGTCGTCGAGGCACTCCTCCCCCATCATGGAGGAGGCCCGCCTCGTCCCAATCCTACGAAAGCCGGCCGCCTCCAGGGCCCTGATGGAGGAGATGTTCTCGACGGTCGCCGAGGCGTAGACGGTCCTGACCCCGAGGCGGCGGAAGGCCTCCTCCAGGAGAGCCTCGACGATGACGTTTCCGAGGCCCAGCCCCCTGTAGTCGGGGTCGCCGATGAGGTACGAGATCTCGCAGGTGCAGCAGGTCCTCTCGTAGATGGAGGCGAAGCCTATAGGACGGTCGCCCTTCATGACGACGTAGTCCTCGTCCTTGGAGCAGAGGATGCTCGCCTCAAGCTGGTCGATGGTTAGGGAGGTGGAGGGCTCCATGTACCTGGTCAGCTCCCGGTCCTCAAACCATCCGAAGAGGAGGGGTCCGTCCTCCGCTCCGACCCGCCGGAAGGCGAGGGTCCTCCAGACGAAGACCTCCGGCGGAGGCTCCGGCGTCTCCCAGATCCGGCCCTTACCCCACCGGTCGAGGGCAGCGGAGGCTATCTTCTTGACGAGTTCCGGGTAGTCGATCCCGGCGGCGGCCGCCGCCCGGGCGAAGCCGCTACCCATGGGGTTTATGCAGGGGTTTGGGTTCACCTCGATTACGAAGGGCTCTGCGTCAACCTCCCGGATCCGGAAGTCGACCCGAGCGTACCCCTCGACCCCCAGGGCGGCGCAGGCCCGCCGGGCGAGCTCCTCGATCCTATCCCGGAGTTCCTCGGGGAGGGGGGCGGGGCAGAGGGGGACGGTCCTCTGGTAAAAGGGGCTATCCTCGACCCACTTCGCCTCAAAGCCGAGGATCCTCGGCGTCCCCTCCGGGAGGTCGAAGACGATCTCGGAGATGGGGAGGAGCTCGGCCCCGCCGGGACCGATGATGAGGGCGGCGTTCACCTCCCGCCCGTCGATGTACTCCTCGACGATGGCGGGCTGGCGGTAGGTCTCGATGATCCTTCGGACCTTATCCATCAGATCCACCCCGTCCCGGGCGATGGAGTCGACGGTGATCCCTATCGACGCGTCCTCCAGGACCGGCTTTATTATGACGGGATATTCCAGGACGGAACGGTCCAGGGAGGGAGCTTCGTCGGCGCTGCGGAATATCTGGAACCGAGGCGTCGGTATCCCCTCCCTATCGAGGACGAGCTTGGATAGACCCTTGTCCCTCCCCAACTCCAGGGCAGAGGCACAGGAGCCGGTGAAGGGAACCCCCAGGAGCTCCAGGAAGCCGGCCACCTTCGGCTCGGCCGAGAGGTCGTCTGCGAACCCCTCGGCGAGATTTATGACGAGGTCGAAGCTCTTCAGGGAGAAGAGCGTCTCGAGGCTGCACCGCAAGGCCACGGCCTCGTGCCCCGCCATCTCCAGGCCTTCCTTGACCCCCGCCACCGTCTCCAGGACCTCCAGCTCCGCCTCCATCTCGGCCCCGCTCCTGGCCGACCCCTCCCCGGGGATGTTGTAGAGGATCGCCGCCTTCAAAAGCCCATCCCCTGCCGCTCCAGGGCGGAGGCGAAGATCTCTGCGATCAGCTGGTCGTAGGAGCGGCCGGAGGTGTATGCGGCCTTGGGGAACCGGGAGTTCTCCTCCGGGTCTGGTATGAGGCCGGGCAGCGCGTTGACGTCGAAGACCGATGGCTCTCCGTCCCCGTCGAGGCGGAGGTCGAGCCTGCAGAGGTCCCTTATCTCCAGGGCCTCGAAGGCCCTCTTCGCCGCATCTTCGATCCTGGACCGCAGGTCGTCGTCCACTTCGGCAGGACATACGGTTGTATCGTACCCGGCGTCCAGGGAGTCGTAGATCCACTTCACCTCGTAGCAGTCGAACCGAGGGGCTCCTTCGGGAAGCCCATCAAAGGAGACCTCGACGATCGGCAGGACCTCCGGGGAGTTTCCGAGGAGCCCCACCGTAAACTCCCTCCCGGCCAGGTACTCCTCAGCCAGGACCGGCTGGCGGTACCTCGAGACCATCTCAGAGACGACCGCTTCCAGCTCCTCCGTGGAGGTGACGAGGGATTTCGCGGTGATGCCGCGGCTCGACCCCTCGCCGTTCGGCTTCAGAAAGAGGGGGAAATTCAGGTCTTCTGAGAGGTCGCTTTCGCGGCTCAGAAGCTGAAACCTCGGGGTTCTGATACCGTTGGCGGCCAGGACCTCCTTTGTCCTCCTCTTGTCGAGGGTGATGGCAAGGGTTGTGACCCCCGAGCCGGAGTAGGGGATCCCCAGCATCTCCAACATCGCCGGGATCTGGGCCTCCCTCGCCTCTCCCCGGACCCCCTCGGCTATATTGAAGGCGAAGTCGAAGCCGCCGCGGCGGAGGGTTTCATAGGCGTCCTCGTCCGCCTCGACGACGGTGACCGATTCGCAGAACTTCAGGAGGGACCTCTTGATCGCCTCTATCGTCGAGGGGGCGTCGAACTCGGCGAAGGTGTCGTCCCCCGACTCCCGGCTGTAGTCAGAGGGGAGGATGTTGCAGGTCAGGGCGACCTTCATCTCAGATCCTCGGGTTGGGGTACTCGTATACCTCGCCCTTGTAGTTGGATATGACCGCCTTCTCATCATCTGAGGATATCAGATAGTCCTGGGGGAGGATGGGGATCTTGCCCCCGCCCGGGGAGTCGATGATCAGGTGGGGGACGCAGAGGCCGGAGGTGTGGCCCTGGAGGTGGTGGATGACGTCGAAGCCAGCCTGAAGGGTGGTCCTGAAGTGCTCGACGCCCTTGACCAGGTCGCAGAGGTAGATGTAGTAGGGCCTCACCCTGTTCTTGACGAGCTTCTGCATCAGCTCCTTCATCACCTCGGGGTCGTCGTTGACGCCCCGGAGGAGGACGGTCTGGGACCCCAGGGGGATCCCGGCGTCGGCGAGGAGCTTCAGCGCCCGCTCGCTCTCGGGATTTATCTCCCTCGGGTGCTCGAAGTGGATGTTGATGTAGAGCGGATGGTACTTCTTGAGGATCTTGACGAGCCTCGGCGTTATCCGCTCCGGCATCACCGAGGGGACCCGGGTCCCTATCCTGATGATCTCGACGGAGGGTATGCTCCTCAGCTCCCGGAGGATCACGTCCAGCTCCCGGTTGGAACGGAGGAGGGGGTCGCCGCCGCTGAGGAGGACGTCCCTCACCTCGGGGTGGCTTCTTATGTAATCGATCCCGGTGAAGATCTGCTGCATAGGGGTCTGCTCCACCCGGCCGACGGATCGTTTTCGTGTACAGAACCTGCAGTACATGGCGCACTTGGAGCTGACCATCAGGAGGACCCGGTCAGGGTACCGGTGGATCAGGCCGGGGACTTTGGTGTCCCTCCCCTCCGAGAGGGGGTCGGCGACGTTACGGAAGTCCGAGAGCTCCTCCGGGGACGGCACCGCCTGCCTCCAGATGGGGTCGCCCTTCTCCTGGATGAGGCCGAGAAAGTGGCTGCTGATCTTCATGGGGTAGACCCTTTTCACCCGCTCGATCTCCACCATATCTGCGCCGAGGCGGGCGAGGAGCTCGTGGACGGTTTCTGCCCGTTGTGGAGGCTTATCGTCGGCGGATTCGGCTATAAAATCAGTATTTCCGCTGGAAATGCAGGTCGAATCAAACATTGGCCTCACCTCTCCTATAGAGAGGTGTAATTTCCATGATGGACGATTCCATCTTATTAAATGCTCCGAAAGCGCTGTATTTTTGGCTATAGCTGCGCAAATCTGGATTAGGTAGACCCGATCCAGATAAAACCCTTGAAATATGACCATCAGGGTGGTTTGCGAAGTTATTCGCGGTCATGTGTTTACCAAGCCGCCATTATCTATACCAGGTAAATAAACCTGTTGATCCGAGAATATAATCCTCCGAAAAAGCCTATTCGTCATCGGTTATCTTATAAAAATCCTGATTATTCTGTTTATCGGTATATTGGAAAAATAATTCCGAAAAACCAATTTTCAAAGCCTATATTCCGATGAATGAGGATTTGATCCGCTGATGCACCGATATATCCGGACAAAATCCCTGATCGTCCCTCAAAGAGGGCTATCCATCCCCCGACTCCCGACGTCCGTCCTTTCTTCTGGCAGCTACGACATTCGCGAAATAGCCGTTCTGATCTGAGAGCCGCAGAGCAGATCGAAGAGATCCGACCTGCCCGAGGGTCCAGGGAAGGTGACGCGATCCGAGAGCGTTCCTGGAGATCATCGCGATCCCGGCGAATTCGCGATGAATGGTGACGTAATCGACGATCAGGAGCCCAGAGCCCTCTCATCTCCCGGCGGGGCGGGGCTCCATCCTTCATAATCTCGGGGATATTTTATCCTCCTGCGATGATGGAGAACCACGGAGATGATTTCAAAATTGAGCAAAGTTCATATATGAGAGATCGGCCTTCGAGCCATTTAAAGGGGGGTCAGACGCGATATGACTGAACCGATAAAGGCGGGTCTGAAGCGAGAGCTGGGGCTCTTCGAGGTGACCCTCTCCGGCGTCGGGATCATCCTGGGGGCCGGGATATACGCCCTCATCGGGAAGGCGGCCGGTATGGCCGGAAACGGCGTCTGGATCTCCTTTGGAATGGCGGCCCTCATCGCCGTCTTCACCGGCCTCAGCTACGCTGAGCTCTCGTCGATCTTTCCCCGGGCCAGCGCCGAGCACGAGTACACCCGCCGCGCCTTCGGCGACGGCCTCGCCTTCGTCGTAGGGTGGATGATCATCTTCAGCGGGATCATAGGGGCGGCGACGGTCGCCCTCGGCTTCGGGGGGTACTTCGACGCCCTGACAGGCCTATCTGTCATCCCCTCGGCTATCCTTCTCCTCGTCGCGCTATCCATCGTCCTCCTCTGGGGTATCAAGATCTCCGCCTGGTTTGCCATCGTCTTCACCTTCATCGAGGCCCTGGGCCTTCTGATGGTGATCTACATCGGCCTTCCCCGATTGGGAAGCGTCGACTACTTCGAGATGCCTAACGGCGCCGCTGGAGTCTTCGGGGCGGCGGCCCTCATCTTCTTTGCCTACATGGGCTTTGAGGAGATGGTGAAGCTCTCGGAGGAGACGAAAAACCCCGAGAGGAACATCCCCCTCGCCCTGATCCTCGCCCTCCTCATCACCATCGTCCTTTACATGCTGGTGGCGGTGAGCGTCGTCTCCGTCGTCCCATGGGAGGTCCTGGCAGCCTCCGACGCCCCCTTCGCCGAGGTGGCGGCGGTCGCCCTGGGGCAGGAGGCCTTCGTCGTCATCTCCGTCATCGCCTTATTCGCCACCGCCAACACCGTCCTTCTCCTCCTCCTCGCATCCTCCAGGATAGCCTATGGGATGGCGGAGTCGTCATCGATGCCGGGGCTCCTCGCCACCGTCCATCCGGTGAGGAGGACTCCCTGGGCTGCCATCATCGTCGTCGTCCTCCTGTCCATCGCCTTCGTCTTCTCCGGGGATATCGCCTTTGTAGCCAGCGCCAACGACTTCATCCTCTTTGTGACCTTCATCGTCATCAACAGCTCCCTCATCTATCTCAGGTATAAGGATCCGGACCGGCCGAGGCCCTTCAGGGTCCCATTGGCCATAGGCAGGCTTCCGGTCATCCCGATATTCGGGATCACCACCTGCATCTTCCTCGCATTCCACCTCGATCCCGCCGCCGTCCTCTTCGGAGGCGGAATAGCCCTCGCCGGCGGCCTTCTGGCCTTCATATTCCGCAAGAAGCTCGCCTCCGGATGACCTGAGCCTTGGAGTAATGCCGGCTATAACCGCCGAAAAATGCCGGATAAGGGGTTGGGAGAAGGATAACCGAGTCGACGAACCAAGTCGACGATCTCGGAGTGGGGAGCGGAATGAGAGCATGGCGGCATGGAGGGATGGGGGGATATGAGGATAGGGAGAAAGGATGGGGCTGAAGCCGCCTATTCAACCCTCCCCGGCGGCAGGGTCATCTATACCGCTCCTGATGGCGGCGGGCAGGAGGGTGCACCTCACCCACTTGGGACCTACGGGCCTGCCGCATCTACCCTCGAAGAGGTAGATCTTCCCGGGGTTTTTCTCGATATAATCCTCGACGGCGGCCGAAAGCTCCGGCGAGAGGCGGATCACCTCTTCGTCACCCCCCCCATCTCCTCTCCTGCCGTCCACTCTTCCCCCTCCCCCGACTCCTCCTCTCCTCAACCGGATAGTCCTGCGGTAGTCATCGAGGTCGGAGGTTCTCGTAGCCAGGAGGTCTTCTATGGGGCGGCCCGTCTCCAGGAGGAGCCGGAGCATCATCTTATCGCTCTCGGATCGCAGAGCGGAGAGGAGACGCTCCCGCTCCTGAGGTGAGAGGTGGCGAAGGCTGGAACTCATACCCTCCTCAGGGGATCATCTGAGATTAAATCTTTAACCGCCATCCCAGGAGCCGGTCTATCCCATAGCCGGATTATCCCGGTTACGGTCTATCCGGTGACGGTCTATCCGGTTACGGTCTATCCGGTTACGGTCTATCCCATAGCCGGCGTCCTGACCGTCTCCGGATCGATGGAGAGCCCCTTATCCGGATGGAGGCAGGAGAACTGGAGGCTCGTCTCGTAGGCGATCCCCCGGAGGTATTCGGCTCCCGATACGATCTCGCCGAGCCCCCCGTCCCCGTAAGACGCCGGGGCCACGGCCAGATGGCCACCGCCGCCGGGATGGCGTACCGCCACCCACATCCCGGTATCGAGGGGATGGCCCTGGTAACCCGTAACCAGGAGGGCGTCGTACCCCTCCCTTTCGAGGAGCGCCCAGCAGATCTGGGCCCTATGGAAGGGGTCGGGGTCCGACCCCCCCGGTACGTAGCTGTGCCGGTCGAGGAGGTCCCTCAAGCCCAGGATCCAGGTTAGGTTGACCTCTGATGCCGGGAGGAGATCGACCATGAAAGGCGGGTCGCAGTCCTTCTCGATCTTCAGCCCTTCGAAAGATCGGTTCTCGCTACGATCCTCTGTATAGTCCACCACCAGCCCCCGGTACCAATCCGCCTCGTCGGGATCGACGAGGGATCCCAGGCCCCCGCCCTGGCCGGACCCTGCGATAGATACCGCCTGCCACCTACCCTCCGGCCCCTGGACCACGAGCCAGAAGTCTCCTCCCCTGCGTAGGACGGCGACCCCATAGCCCCTATCGACGAGGAACTCCTGAAGGGCTTGCACATCCGCAGGAACCTGCGCCCCCCGGACGAGGGAGACGACCTCCTCGCAGGCGACCTCGTCGACCCTCCCCCCCTCCCGACGGCTCTTCATCGCCACCTTCACCTCCACCACGGGGTTCTGCCGGTCATAGCCCCCCGAAAAGTGATACGACTGGAGGGTGAGGGAGAGGAGGGTCCCCCAGCCGTCCAGGGCTGGTCGCCGGGGCTCGAGGACGACAAAACCGCAAGATCCTCCGTCGTTGAAGCTCTCCAGGAAGGCGGTGAAACTGGCGAGGTTCTCATCCCACTCATCGGGGCAGGACCAGAAGGAGGCGTAGAAGAACCTCCCGGATCTCGGGGAGGCCCAGGCTGCTAACCGCTTCTTCGACTCCTGGCCGCCGTATCTATAGTAGACGTTCAGGGTCGAGGAGCTCTGGCCGTCGATGGTGACGGGGTCACCAGGCTCCGCCGTCAGGACAGAGAACCGGAGAGATCCGCCCCTGTAGCCCCGGACGACCTGTCTCAGAACGCCTTCGGGGTCTATGCCGGAGTCCTCAAACCAGCCGACGTAAGCCGAAGCGCAGGCCCCAGCCAGGGTGAGGTTCCCCTCGTTGAACTCCCCGGCCACCTCGGCCCTCCAGCCCGCTGGGGTCGCGAAGGCGAGGCAGGGATCTGAGGGGTCGCATCCTCCAGAACGGCCGAGGAGCCGAGGATCGCCTCCCGCCGGAGCTGGCCCCCCAGCTGCCGGAACTCCCGGTCCGTCACCCTCACCCGGAGGGTTGCTCATGAGGATGAGATCGCTGCGGGATATGCCGTCGAGATCCAGATCGAAGAGGTCGCCGAAGCTCAGGGTCCAGTTGAAGACGCCCTCATCCCCGCTGGCAGGAAGGAGGAAGACTATCGCGACGGCGACGACCGCCAAGGACCGTCGGAAAAAGCAGCGACTCCCCATGGAGATCTTCCAGAGACGCGAAGATAAACAACTTTCGTTCACAGCTCCATCGTCATCATGTCGAAGCCGAGGGGCCAGCTCTTGGCGGCGATCTCGTGGGGGGGGAAGAGATGGCTTATGTGAGTCAAAACCGTCTTCCTTGCCCCCAGGCGGCGGGCGAGGTCGAGGGCCTCCTGGGAGTCCATGTGCTTCTTAAGGCTGTATCCCGGGGGGGTTATGGCGTCGGCGACCAGGAGGTCAGCCCCCTTCATCAGGTCGAGGCTCTCCTCGGGGATCGACGGGTTGGTGTCCCCCGTCACCACCAGCCTCTTTCCTCCAGACCTCACCAGGATCCCGGCAGCCTCGCAGATCGGAGGATGGCTCACCTCGAAGAGGGTGAACTCCATCCCCGCCAGGTCGAAGGGCTGGCCTATCTCCGCGACGTTCCTCTTCGGCCTCATGAAGTAGAGGTAGTTCAAAATGTAGTCCATCGTCTCTCTGAGGGCGTAGACGGGGACCCGGTTCTGGACCCTGTGAAAGTCGCCGAAGCCGGCGTAATGGTCGTAATGGGCGTGGGTCCAGATCACGCCGTCGACCCGGCTTATCCCGGTTCTTATCAGCTGCCACCGCAGGTCGGGGCTGGTGTCGATGAGGACCTTACCGTCGCCGTTCTCCACCAGGATCGAGAAACGGAGCCTCCTGCTCTTCCCGCCGGCCAGGGCGTCGGTGCAGGCGGGACATCTGCATCCGATCTTCGGGGTGCCTATGGCGTCGCCGGTCCCCAGGAGGGTCACTCTCATGAGGAGGCGCTCCCCCGGTGGTCGGCGATCCTCCGGTCGAAGTCCTGGACCGCCCGGAGCATATCCTCCTGGTCGATGGACTTCCTCTCCTCCAGGAGGGCGTTCAAGACCGCCTCCCTCACCACCATCCTGAGGTCAGAGCCGGAGTAGCCCTCGGTCCTCTCGGCGAGGAGTCCCGCATCCACCTTCGCATCCATCCTGGAGAGGACCCTCTCTAGGATCATCCTCCTCATATCCAGATCGGGGAGGGGGAAGGTGACGACCTTGTCAAACCGCCTCCATGCGGCATAGTCAAGGAGCTGGGGGTGGTTTGTCGCGGCTATCAAGAGGACCCCGTCCTCCACCAGGCTGACGTCGTCGATCGCCTTCAGGAGGGTGTTGACCGCCCTCTTGATCGCACCGTGCTCTTCGGAGGTTCTGGTCTTGGCTACGAAGTCGAACTCATCTATGAAGAGGATGCAGGGGCTGAGGGCCTTCGCCAGGTCGAAGACCTTGTCGACGTTCTTGGAGGTCTCCCCCAGGTACTGGCTCGTCACCATCGAGAGGCGGACCTCGACGAGGGGGAGGCCGAACCTCCTGGATAGAGCCATGGCGGTGGAGGTCTTCCCCGTCCCCGGAGGGCCGACGAAGAGGAGCTTTCCTATGTCGTAGAGGCCTACCTCCCGGAGATAATCCCGGTGTTCCAGGGCTTTTGCCGCCTTCTCTATCTCCGTCACCTGTTCCTTCGTCAGGACCAGCTCTTCCATCCTGTCGCGGACGTCTTCGGGGGCCTTTATCCTGACGAGCTTCAGGATATCGTCGGCCTCCTCGACCTTGGCGGCTAGCTCCCGGATCTTCGACTGGATCCATTCCCGGTCGGTGAGGAGGGGCTGATTTCTCTTCTTCGCCTCGACGTAGCTGACGTCCAGGGAGTCGTACCCCTCGAAGAAGTAGGCGAGGGTCGGGTTGGACCTGATCCTCTCCAGGGTGTCCCGCTTGGAAAACCACCTCGCCCCCACGTCGAAGACGGTGAGCCGGAGCTGGTCACGTAGCCCCTCGCGATCGACGAAGGGGAGGGACCTAGCCGCTTCCCGGATGGAGCCGATGGCGTAGATCTCCTGGACGTCCCCCTCGGTGACGTAGATCGGACGCTTGACCCTCCTCGCTACGGGATCGAAGTAATGTTTTCTTATCCTGGGAGGGAGGTCGTCCTCGGTCAGGTTCTCGGACCGGTTGTATATCTCCGCCGTGAGGAGCAGCTCTGCCGTCTCCACCTCGCCCGCGGCTCCAGCATCGCGAAGCTCTCCGTCTGATCCTGCCTTTCCATCTGATCCAGTCTTTCCTTCTGACCCCATTTTTGCACCTGACCCCATCTTAAAAGCTCCGTAAATTGAGCAGCCTTTGGACTGAAGGCCAGTAATGACGCCCATAGAGTGATAAATCTTTCCTCTATCCGCAAGGATCTCATGCTCAGTATCACGACAGCGGCCGCCGGTTCCGTCGTCAACTTTATCAATCATTAAAAACCCCTTGGTTGAAGATCGGCCATCATCGGGATGGCCTCAATTTGGTGATAGAAGATGAATGCGTGGGATCGCTTTATTTGGTAAAGTCCATATCCTGGACACGACGCTTCGCGACGGTGAACAGACACCTGGCGTCTCTTTGAGCCTGGAAGAGAAGCTGGATATCGCCCGGCATCTCGACGCTCTTGGGGTCGACGTCATCGAGGCGGGATCGGTCGTCACCTCCGAGGGCGAGAGGGGGGCGATGAAGGCGGTAGCCGCAGAGGGGCTCCGGGCCGAGATCTGTAGCTACGTCAGGGCCAGGAACGAGGACGTGGACCTGGCCCTCGACTGTGACCTCGACTCCGTCCACCTGGTGGTCCCGGTCTCAGACCTTCACATAAGAAGCAAGCTACGATCCGACAGGGATTCGGTGATGAGGTCGGCGGTGGAGGTGACCGAGTACGCCAGAGCCCACGGCCTGATCGTGGAGCTCTCCGGCGAGGACGCCAGCCGGGCCGACGAGCCGTTCCTCAGGTCCATCTACCTGGCCGGGATCGACGCCGGGGCCGAGAGGCTCTGCTACTGCGACACCGTGGGGGTCCTCGTCCCCGAGAAGGCCTTCGAGGTATTTTCCCGCCTCTGCGACCTTCCCGCCCCGGTGAGCGTCCACTGCCACGACGACTTCGGGATGGCGACGGCCAATACCGTCTCGGCCCTGCGGGGCGGGGCAGCCATGGCCCACGTCACCGTCAACGGGATCGGCGAACGGGGAGGGAACACGAGCCTCGAAGAGGTGGTGATGACCCTCCAGTCCCTCTACGGGATCAAGACCGAGATCCGGTCCGGCGACCTTTACGCCATCTCAAGGCTCGTATCGAGGCTGACGGGGATCCCCGTCGCCCCCAACAAGGCGATAGTGGGGGAGAACGCCTTCACCCACGAGGCGGGGATCCACGTCCACGGCCTCATCGCCGACACGGCAACCTACGAGCCGATCCATCCCGAGACCGTCGGGAGGAAGAGGAGGATCGTCCTGGGCAAGCACGCCGGGAGGAGCTCCGTGGAGCTGGCCCTGCGGGAGCTGGGGATCGAATGCGAGAAGGGAGAGCTGGCGGAGATCCTATCCCGGGTCAAGGAGCTGGGGGACAAGGGAAAAAGGGTGACCGACGCCGACCTCCAGACGATCGCCGAGATCGTCCTCTCGATCCAGAAGGAGCCGAAGGTGAAGCTCGAGGAGTTCACCGTGGTGTGCGGAAACCGGGCGACTCCGACCGCCAGCGTCAAGATCGCCGTCAACGGGACGGAGATGCTGGAGGCTGGGACGGGGGTAGGCCCCGTCGACGCCGCGATAAACGCCATACGCCGGGCTATCTCCGGGGTGAGGGACGTGAGGCTCGAGGAGTACCACGTCGACGCCATCACCGGCGGGACGAGCGCCCTCGTGGAGGTCTGGGTGACGATGGCGATGGGCGACAGGTCCATAACGGCCCGGGGAGCGGGAGCTGACATAATCATGGCCTCTGTGGAGGCGGTTTTGGAAGGGATCAACAGGCTGATGCAACTTGAGGAGGACGGATAGATGGGTAAGATGACCGGGGCCCAAGCCATCCTGGAGTGCCTGAAGCTCGAAGGGGTCGAGATAATCTTCGGGCTTCCGGGAGGGGTGCTTTTGCCCCTCTACGACGCCATTTACGATTCGGATATCAGGCACATCCTTGTGAGGCACGAACAGGCGGCGGCTCACGCCGCAGACGGCTACGCGAGGGCGACGGGGCGGGTCGGCGTATGCCTGGCGACCTCGGGGCCTGGGGCGACGAACCTGGTGACGGGGATCGCCACCGCCTACATGGACTCGGTGCCCCTGGTGGCGATGACCGGCCAGGTCCCCACAACCCTCATCGGAAAGGACGCCTTCCAGGAGGCGGACATCACGGGGATAACGATGCCGGTGACCAAGCACAGCTACCTCGTCAAGGACGCGAGAGACATCCCCCGGATCTTCAGAGAGGCGTTCTACATAGCGAGGACAGGGAGGCCCGGCCCCGTCCTCATCGATCTTCCCAGGGACGTCACCGTCGATGAGCTCGACTTCCATTATCCTGATATCAGACTGCCGGGCTACAATCCGAACCTGAAGGTCCACAGCCTCCAGATCAAGAAGGCGGCCGCAGCCCTGATGGAGGCGGAACGGCCGGTCTTATACGTCGGCGGTGGCGTCAAGTACTCCGACGGCCACCGAGAGCTTCTGAAGCTCGCCGAGAGGATCAAGGCCCCGGTGACGACGACCCTGATGGGGGTCGGCTGCTTCCCCGAGGACAACCCCCTATCTTTGGGGATGCTCGGGATGCACGGTACGAAGTACGCCAACTACGCCATCCAGGAGGCGGATCTGATCTTGGCGGTGGGGGCGAGGTTCGACGACCGGGTCACCGGGAAGGTGGCGAGCTTCGCGCCCCAGGCGAGGATCATCCACGTCGACGTCGACCCCGCCGAGATAGGAAAGAACGTCCGGGTCGACATCCCTGTCGTCGGGGACGCCAAGTCCGCCCTCTCCGAGCTGGCGAAGGCCGTCGGTGAGAAGCCCTGGAGCCCCTGGAACGAGAAGGTCGCCGGCTGGAAGGGGGAGTATCCTCTCTGCTATGCGACCGAGGGCGAGTCGATCAAGCCCCAGTGCGTCCTGGAGACGCTATACGAACTCTGTCCCGAGGCGGTCATCGTCACGGAGGTGGGGCAGAACCAGATGTGGGCGGCTCAGTTCTTCACCCACAGGGACCCGAGAAGGTTCATATCCTCGGGGGGGCTGGGGACGATGGGGTACGGATTTCCCGCCGCCATCGGGGCGAAGATGGGATGCCCCGATAAGGAGGTCTTCGACATAGCCGGGGACGGAAGCTTCCAGATGAACATCCAGGAGCTGGCGACGGCCGTCGTCAACGAGGTAGCCGTCAAGGTGATCGTCCTCAACAACGGCGTCCTGGGGATGGTCCGGCAGTGGCAGGACCTCTTCTACGAGAAGAGGTTCTCGAGCACCACCCTACACCGGATCCCCGACTTCGTCAAGGTGGCGGAGGCGTACGGGGCCCTGGGGCTGCGGGCAACAGAGCCCTCGCAGCTTGAAGGTGTCCTGCTGGAGGCGATCGAATCGGAGGTGATGACCGTCGTCGACGTCATCATATCCCCGGACGAGAAGGTATCGCCGATGGTCCCGGCGGGGGCCTCCCTGAGCGAGATCCTGGAGCTGGAGGAGGCAGTGCCCTCCCGGGAGGCCCAGAGGGCGTATGCCGGATCTTCCGCAAGCGAGATCCTGGAGCTGGAGGGGTGAAGGTGCTCCATACCATAGTCCTGATCGTCGAGAACAGGCCCGGGGTCCTGGTGAGGATAGCCGGGCTCTTCAGCAGGCGGGGCTTCAACATCGACAGCCTCACCGTGGGGGCGACGGACAACCCCGACTACTCCAGGATGACGATCACCGTCGAGGGGGACGAGGTCGTCCTCGAGCAGGTGACAAAGCAGCTGAACAAGCTCGTCAACGTCATCCGGGTCAGCGAGATGGACCCAAAAGAGTCGGTGGATCGGGAGCTAGCGATAATCAAGGTCGCCGCGAAGAAGGAGGACCGCAGCGAGATCATGCAGATAGTGAGCGTCTTTCGGGCCAAGATCATCGACGTATCCCCCCGGTCCCTCATCATCGAGGTGACGGGGACCAATGACAAGGTCGAGGCGATGGTCCGGCTCCTCCGCCAGTTCGGGATAAAGGAGATGGCCAGGACGGGGAAGGTCTCGATGGTCAGGGGGACGAAGGCCGTCGGACCCTGACCGATTTCGCCGATCTGGTAGGAAGGGGTCTTGGCAGACCCCCTATCATCGGATCCGATAGAGAGGATCTGGCGAGATCCAGTCTCACGATATCTAATCTCGCGATATCTAATCTTGCGATATCCTATCTCATGATATCGAATCTCACGAGATCCGATCTCACCGGATCGGATCTCATCACGCCAGATCAAGTTTATATTTAATGCGTGATGGTCTGAGAGATCAGAACTTATCAGATAGGGAGGACTACAGAAAATGGCAAAGATATACCATGACGAGGACGCCGACCTCGGCGTTCTGAAGGGAAAGACGATCGCCATCATCGGGTACGGTAGCCAGGGGCACGCCCAGGCCCAGAACCTCCGGGACTCGGGGCTCGAGGTCGTCGCAGCCGACGTCCCCGGCTCGAAGGCCTGGAAGAGGGCGGAGGCGGACGGGATCAGGGTGGCTACCACCGCAGAGGCGGCGAAGGAGGCGGACATGATCCACATCCTGCTGCCCGACGAGCTCCACCCGATAATATACAGGAAGGATATCGAGCCTCACCTCGAGGAGGGGAACGCCCTCGGGTTCTCCCACGGCTTCAACATCCACTTCTCTCAGATCATACCCCCCGAGAACGTCGACGTCTACATGGTGGCTCCCAAGGGGCCCGGCGACCTGGTCCGCAGGACCTACCTCGAGGGGATAGGGACCCCCTGCCTCGTCGCCATCCAGCAGGACTATTCCGGCGCCGCCTTAGAGAAGGCGATGGCCTACGCCAAGGGGATCGGCGGAACGAGGGCCGGCGTTTTGGAGACGACCTTCGAGGAGGAGACGGAGACCGACCTCTTCGGCGAGCAGGTGAACCTCTGCGGCGGGGTCACCGAGCTGATCAAGGCCTCCTTCGAGACGCTGGTCAGGGCCGGATACCAGCCGGAGGTCGCCTACTTCGAGACATGCCACGAGCTGAAGCTGATCGTCGACCTGATCCACGAGGGCGGCCTGATGAGGATGTGGGAGAACGTCTCCAACACCGCCGAGTACGGCGGCCTCACCCGGGGCGACCGGATCATCAACGAAGAGTCGAGGGAGGCGATGTGGGAGATCCTCTCGGAGATACGGACCGGCCAGTTCGCGAGGGAGTGGATCCTGGAGTCCCAGGCCGGCCTTCCCGTCAAGAGGGCTCTTGAGAGGATGGAGGCCGAGCACCCCATCGAAGAGGTGGGGGCGGAGCTGCGGTCGATGATGCCGTGGCTCAAGAAAGATTGAAGATCATCTCTTAAAGGAGGGATGCTAAGCCATCGGGAGGGCGGAGGCCAAACCGGGCGTCCGCCCTGCCGGGGGGCAGAGGAGGATTCTTGAGCGCCTTTCGTAGTTTTTTTTATTTGGATGCGTAGAAAAAGCGTCTAACACAAATTGGAGGATAAATGGGAGGATTAACCTGGCTTCATTTATCGGATTGGCATCAGGGGGACAAGGAATTTGACCGAAAAGTTGTGCGAGATGCCCTAATTAAAGATATCGAGAAGCGGACGGCTATTAGTCAAGATCTTGAAAGGATAGACTTCATCGTATTTAGTGGCGATGTTACATCTAGCGGAAAAAACGAAGAATACGATTTGGCCAAAGTGGAATTATTCGATCCGGTGTTGAAAGTATGCAACATATCTCCTGAAAAACTCTTCATAATCCCTGGCAACCATGACATTGATAGAACCAAAGTTCAATCACTTCCAGAAACGCTATTAAGACCCCTCGAATCTAGCGACGAAGCCAAAGACTGGCTATTTGATAGTGAAAATAGGTCAGTAGCGTTGAAACCGCTTGAGGCTTTCACAAGCTTTGTCAGAAAATACACCCATCAAGAGAATCCGGATTATGCCGATATTCGTAAGTGTGAGATCGATGGGAAAACGGTCGCTCTACTTGGTATTAACTCTGCTTGGATGTGCTGTCGTCGCAAAAATTTGAGCGGTAAGATAGATGATAAGGGTGTGGTGGTAGTTGGAGAACCGCAGATCTGCGATTCATTGGAAGAAATATCTAAATTCGATATTAAAATTGTAGCTATGCACCATCCCTTTGACTGGCTTGCTGAATTTGAGTACAGCCAAATTATGCACCGCCTCATGGAAGGGTGCGATTTCATTCTGCTTGGACATCGACATAAGTTAAGAGTTGACGAGATTCATAGTACTATTGGGAACTGCGTTGTCATTCCTGCTGGAGCCTGTTATAATCGCCGTACACACGCCAATGCTTACAGTTTTGTCCATCTGGATTTTAATAGCGGAAACGGAGTTGCATTCCTTCGATGCTGGAATGGAGAAGATGAATGGCGAGAGGACATAGATTCCTATGCTGAAGGCAAATTCCAATTTAATTTACCCTCTCCTTTAACTGTTGATCATAGACCTGGCACTATTACCAAATCTTACGCAAAGCCGTTAGAAGTTACGATATCCTCTTCGTCGAGTGTTTGTCATCTTGGAAGTAAATATTCCAGTATCCAAGAAGCAGTAGATGCTGCGAACCCTGGTGATACTATAAACGTGGCTGAGGGTTTCTACAAAGAGAACGTGCATATCGATAAACAGTTGTCCATAAAGGGGGCCGGAGAAGGCAAAACTATCGTGGATGGTAATCAAGCTGGCTCAGTGTTTATAGTAGGCAATAATAATTCAAATATTGACGTAAATATATCAGGCTTGACTATCAAAGGAGGAATTGGAACCGACGTATCTGTCGATGACAATGACGCAAAGACATACATGTGTGGTGGGGGGATTCTGAACTACGGCAGACTTACTGTAACTTTTAGCGTCATCTCAAGTAATACTGCATATTACGGTGGCGGTATTTTTAATAAGGGAACTCTTAGCCTCAACAGAGGAACATTAGTGACCCAGAACATCGCCAATACTGGTGGAGGAGTTTTCAATAATGCTGGAGGAGGAACTGTAGCCACAGTTAACCTTAGTGGTGGCTCCATAGAAAGTAACCAAGCTGCTAAACTCGGCGCAGGGATTTACAGTGGGGGATGTTATGTCGGTCTCAACACTGTGAATGTTAATCCAGGCAGCACAATTTCTGGTAACATTGCTGGGAATAGTGGGGGCGGTATTTGTATTTTCAATGAAGGTATCTTGAACATGCATGGGGGGACCATTTCAAACAACAGTGGATGGACTGGAGGAGGCATTTATAGTTATGGCGGCCATGCTAACCTGAAGGGCGGTTCTATTTACAGCAATAAAGCGATGAATGGCGCCGGAGTTGTGAATGGTGGCGGCTGGATGACTTTGGATGGTGTCCTAATACACAGCAATACTGCTAATAAAAGCGATTATGGCTACGGTGGTGGAATCCAAAACAGCGGCATATTGACTCTAACTAGTGGATCCGTTGATCGCAACACTGCATTTAATGATGGTGGAGGTATTTGGAACGAAATTGCGGGCAAAGTATCCGGCAATATGTCTCTCGTACATGATAACACCGTGATTAAGAGAATTCCGAATAATATATCACACAAGCAAAATGATGATTGAGAATACAAAACTATTATATGCCTGGTCTCATTAAAAATAGGCACGTGGCGTTACATACGATCACAGATTCTGCGAGAGCCGCAAAAGCTCTTCGAATCGTTCTCGCCTCCGCATCTTTCAACTTTCAACCCCCACCGCCTTCTACAGCAGCCTCCCCCCTCCGGCGCCGCCCGGACGCCCGCGCCACTCGCCCACCAGCCGCAAATGCTCCCTCCGCCGAAATGGCGCCATCCCCGAAAGCATCGCGGAAGGGGAAGAGGTCCTCGCCGCCCCTTCGAGAGACAGGCGTCTCCCCGGCCGCCCTCCTTCGGGCCGATCCTCCGGGGCGAGGTGACCTGCTAGGGCGAAGGAGAGATCCTGGCGGATTTTGCGGGGCGATAAGTACCCCATGGACCTCCCGGAGCAGGGAGGATCGCGGGCTTTCGGGGGGCGATCGGGGGGGGGAGCGGCCGCCCCTCGCCCCGCCCGCCATCCCTGGTGAAAGAGAGGATTGTGGGCGAGCAGGTACTGATACAATGAGGGGAGACCCAGGCTAACTGCTTTCGGCTCCAAAGATCCTGAAAACTTTTCTTTTGACGCAACCCGTGAGCGTTCACCCTCTAATCATTCTCCTCCTCATCCATTATCTGATCGAGCTTGTCGAGGAGGGGGCGGACCTCATTTTGAAGGATATCCCAAATTATCTCCTCGTCTAGGCTGAAGTAACGATGAACGGAGATATCCCTCAGACCTGCGATCTTACGCCACTGAACCTCAGGATAGCGCTTCCTTATATGAGGCGGGACCCGCTTGGCCGCCTCACCCAGAACTACGAGGTTGTAAACGACGGCATCATGGACGACTTCATCTGAAGCGAACAGGTCAAAGTCCAGGTTCTCTGCATACCGCAAAAGCTTCCTGCAGGAGATCTGCATATCCTCAAGATAGAGCCTGTAGTCCCTGGACATATCGGGCCTCGCTCTCGATCCGCGCCTTCAACCCCGGCCGGATAGACCTCCTGGTGACGAGATCGACTGGGCGGCCCAGAAGATCCTCCAGGAAGAACTTCAGGTCCATGTAGCCGTTGAAGGTGGCAGGACCGGCAAACTCCACCAGGACGTCCAGGTCGCTCTCCGGCCGGGCCTCGTCCCTGGCGGCGGACCCGAAGATGGCAAGGCTCTTCACCCCCATCTTGAGCAGATCATCCCTGCGGGCTTCCAGGATCTGGAGGATCTCGGACCTTCTCATGGTTTCTCAGAGATTATTAAGCAGTTCTCAATATAAAGGGCTTTTGAGGCCTCTATCCTTGATCTTCATGAACAGTATCAAGAACAAGGATTTCCAAAATGCGTCTTGAATCACCGCTCTCGCTGCGAGAGATCCGAGAACAGAGACCGATCAAGCGGGAAGTCGATCTTCTGCCCGCCCATCGGCGGAATCGGAAGGCTCCTCTGGAGCCTTGCCACGATCCACTCCTCGATGACCTCGATCAGCTCCTTTCTACACTCCTCGACCGTCCTGCCCGATGCCCAGATGCCGGGCAGCTCGGGGACCGAGGCGAAGCGGGGCACGTCGTCCTCGATAACCTTGTATTCGGCTCTGGCTGGCGCCGTCTCCACATACTCTGGGAACGTGCTAACAATAGTTTTGACTCTAAAGGGATTTAACGGTCGGGGTAGAGCCCTTCCTCCGGCTCCAATATGATCCACCCTACTGCCGCCCCCGGCAGCAGCCTCCCCCTCCGGCGCCGCCCGGTCGCCTGCGCCCCAGGCCTCCGGACCCTGACAGCGCCTCTGCAAAAACTCGCGCCACCCCGAAAGCATCGCGGAGGGGGAAGAGGTCCTCGCCGCCGCCCCTTCGAGAAACTGGCGTCTTCCCGGCCGCCCTCCTTCGGTCCGATCCTCCGGGGCCAGGTGATCCGCGAGGGCGACGGAGAGACCCCGGCGGATTTTGCGGGGCGATAAGAGCCCGACGGACCTTCTGGGCAGGAGAATCAAATGCGAGGCAGTGAGGGCCGCCATCATCGTCACCGGGATCAGGCCTTGCCTTTCGTCCCGAACCGCCTGGCAACGTTGAGGAAGGTCATCCCCACCACCTCTCCCTTCTCGCGCCTGATGATGACGTCGTCGTCGGTCAGCTCGGAGTCGTCGGCACGGCTCGGCCTCTTGAAGTTCACATAGAGGACGTCCGCCTCCTCGTCGTAATCGACCCAGATCTTCTTATGGGGGATGGTGAGCAGGTGGGGGACCAGCGCCGATACCTTCTCTACCTCTGCCGCGCCCATATCTTTGACCTCCTTTCAAGCTGCTTTGACCTTCTCGTGAGAAACTCCGTGATTACGAAGCCATCCTCTCGGCTTACCTCTTTATAAACCACGACCAGATATTTATCGCTTTGCACCTCTTTTGTCGCCAGAAGCTCTCCAGACTCGGCTTCATAGATCACATCAGGGTCCTCTACCGCGTCCAGGACCTCGGAATAGAGGCCCGCCATCTCGGTGTGAGATTCTATTATGTGCAGCCATCTTTCATCCGGCGGCCGGATCTGCACGTCGTTCTTCGATCTGACCGTCTCCATTCAAGCGCCCCCGATAACCACAGTTCTGTTGAGAATATTTACGGCGTATCATCACTACATCAGATGATGATGGTCCAATCCTTATAAAAGAATCTGCATACGATCACAGATTCAGGGAACGCAAAAGCTCCTCGAATCGATCCCTCCCCGCATCTTGCAACTTTAGCCCCAACCCAACGCTTCTGGCCGCCCCCCCATCCGGCGCCGCCCGGGTGCCTGGCGCCCGCGCCCCCGGGCTGCGACAGCGCCCTCCTCCGAGATCGCGCCATCGGTATACCGCATATGGGGGAGAGGTCCCCGCCGCCCCTTCGAGAAACCGGCGTCTCGATGGCCGCCCTCCTTCGGTCCGATCGTCCGGGGCGAGATGGCCCGCGAGGCCGATGGAGAGATCCTGGCGGAGCTTTCGGGCCGTCCCTCCAGGGCCGCTTGGACCGGGCGATGGCCGAAATCTCTTTTGAGACGGCCATCCAGATTGGGATCTGGAGAGAGGCGAATGGAAAGATCAGAATGGTTGGCCTACGGCGACCTCGCCTGGACTGATACGGTGGTCTCATCTCCCGAGGACGTCAGGGAAGATACCGAGTATTTCTGTGAGCTGATCCGCTCAAACTCCCGGATCGAGGTGAAAACGCTCCTTCATCTCGGCTGTGGGGCGGGGTTCAATGATTTCACATTCAAGAGGGAGTTTGTTGTGACGGGCGTCGACGTCAGCGAGGGGATGCTAAAGATGGCGCGAAAGCTCAACCCCGAGGTTCGATACATCCAGGGCGACATGCGAAATTTATCGCTTAATGAGACCTTCGACGCCGTCACCATCCCCGACAGCATCGGATATATGACGACGGAGGAAGACCTTCGAAAGGCGATCTCGACGGCGAACGGACACCTCAGGCCGGGCGGGGTCCTCCTCATCGTCGCCCTCGTCAGCGAAGAGTTCATGGAGAACAACTTCGCATATGCCGGATCGCAGGGAGATCTGCAGGTCACCATATTTGAGAAGAATCAAAGGTGCTGGTCTGATCCGGCGATCTATGAAGCCGTCCTCGTCTATCTGATCCGCCGCCAGGACGAGCTGGAAGTGATCTGCGACCTCCACAGACAGGGGCTCTTTCCATCGACGGTCTGGTTATCTCTACTGGAAGATCTCGGACTTGAAATCCGCCAGAAGGTGATGGAAGACTCCTACGATGACTTCCTCCTCGGAGAAGGACGATACCGTCTCAGGGCGTTTTTATGCAGAAAGCCGCTCTGATATCCCCGCCGCCTCTCTCCCATGAGGAAAGGTAGGGGACCGCCGACGATGCAGGACGTCGGATCGATCCGGCCCTCATCGCCCTTTGGCCTCCACCGGGGGCTATCAGACCAGGACCTATCCCTGAGGCCTCATCCTCCGGTCGCCAGCGTCAGATCCCCGTGGGGCATGACGATCGTCCTGGCGTCTTTCCCCTGCCTCTCCCTGGCCATGGCGAGGGCCTCGGCGAGGCTGCTGGCATGGCGGAAGAAGACCATCTCTGCCAGGGCTGAGCCCAGGGAGGAGACGAGGATCAGATCCTTATCCAGGGAGTCTCTCGCGATCAGGGCCGCCTTGTGCCCCCCGAACTCGTACTCCCGACCGAACCGCTCGACACAATCCTCGGCGCATCTGGCCTCTCTAGCCCACCGCTCGAAGACCGGATGGCCGAACCCCTCAGCGCACTCGGCGACGAGGATGAGGCTTCCCCCCGGCAGGACCGCGTCCCTCGCGTTCTCCATCGCCTTCTGGGCCTGGAAGAGGTTTATGTCCTTGGGCCTTCCTCCTGCGCAGGCGACGACGATCTCGGCGGGCCTGACGGTCCTCCTGTACATCTCGTCGACCGCTGTCGCCCCCGCCCTGTGAGCCTCGACGAAGTCGCCGGCCACAGCCCTGACGACCTCCTTTCGGCTGTTCATGACGGCGTTGAGGATGAGGTCAAGGCCAGCTATCTCCGCCGCCTCCTCCATGTCGAGGCGGACCGGGCCGTCGAGCCGTCCGGACTTAGACCGGGGGTCGATCATCATGGAGTGATTTTTGTTGATCGACCGCTCGGAGCTGACGCCGGGGAGGACGGCCTTGGCGCCGCCGCTGTAGCCGGCGTAGTAGTGGTACTCGATATTCCCGGTCCCGATCAAAAGGTCGGATCCTGCCACCTCTTCCAGGATCTCGACGGGGGTTCCTCTGGATGTCTCCCCGATGCCGACGCACCGATCTACATCGTGCTGGATGGTGGGGTGGGTGGCGGAGGAGCCTAGGAGCCGGGCCACCTCCTCTGCCGTCATCCTCCGGTGGGTCCCAAGGCCGAAGACGATCAGGATATCGGATATCCCTATCCCTTCAAGCCGTCTCACCAGGGGCGGCAGGAATCTGGACGTCGGCGCAGGCCTCGTTATGTCGCTCGCCATGATGACGGCGCTCTTGCACCCTTCAAAATCCTGAAGTAAAGGGCCGATGGGCTCGTCGAGGGCCCTCTCGATCTCCGCCTCCTCGTCGGCGGCTCCTGCCATCTCCTTCGGGAGGACGATCTCGAACTCATCGCCCCCCTCCATCGCGAGGCTTATGGCGCCGACGCCGTATCCCAGATTCATCTCAACTCCTCCACACCTTCGCCCGGCGGTGGACGTCGTTGAAGGCTTCGAATATCGGCGTATCTGTAGAATAAGTGAAGAAGTCGGCTCCGACGGCGCTGCATGCCTCCCGGATCCTGGCACCATGCTCTCTCATCCTCTCTACGTAATCTTCCCTCACCTGCGGGGTGACCCTCGTCATCACCGACTCCTCAGACTCCATGTCGATGAACCGCAGGTCTCCCTCGAAGTCGAGGGCCATCTCCGCCGGGTCCAGGATCTGGATCAGGATCAGGTCGTGGGTTGATAGCTTATAGATCCCGGCGATGAGGCTCTCGACGTCGTCGAGGAAGTCCGAGACCACCACCACCAGGCTCGTCGACCTGATGTATAGGTCGAACTGCTCTGCCATCCTCTTGAAGTCCGTCCCCCCCGAGGGGGCGGTCCGATCGAGATCATCCATGGCGATAAACAAGTTCCTCCTCCCCCCCTTCGTCTCGCCCGGATCCAGCATCTCTCCAAACTTCGATATCGAAAACTTCTCGTTCTCCTTTATCGCCATGTAGGCGAACCCCACCGAGACCATCGAGGCGAAGGCGAACTTCTCCCCAAATCCCATGCTGGAACTCGCATCCAGGAGGATGTGGACGGAGAGGCTCCTCTCCTCCTCATGCTCCCGGACGTAGAGCTTCTCGGTCCTGCCGTAGACCTTCCAGTCGACGAACTTGAAGTCGTCTCCCTTCCTGTACTCCCGGTATCCTACGGGGCTTATACCCCGCCCCACCTTCACAGACCTCCGGGCCCCGGTGTAGGTCGTCGATACCCTCTTTCGCACCAGGAGGGTGAACCGGTCGAGCTCTGCGAGAAAATCTGTGTCCATCGGCTGCCCTCTATACCGATTTCAGTATATCCGATATGATCTGGTCGCAAGAGACGCCCCTCCTCTCGGAGTCGAAGGTGAGGATTACCCTGTGTCTGAGGATCGGATGGGCCATAGCCACCAGGTCTTCTTTATCGACGTAATCTCTCCCCCTTAGGAGCGCCCTCGCCTTGGAGGCGAGGATCAGGCCGATCGAAGCCCTGGGGCTCGCCCCGTACTCGACCCCCTCCCAGCTCCTGGTGGAGATTACGACCTTTATCGCCCACCTCTTCAGGTCATCGGAGATGGGAACGTCCCTCGTCAGCTGCTGCAGCGAGAGAAGCTCTCTCCTGGTGATCACCCTCTCAACCCGGGGCTCGGCGTGGCCGGTATACCTCTCCATGATCTCGTGCTCCTCCTCGGAGCTCGGGTAGTCGATGAAGACCTTCAACAGGAACCTATCGAGCTGGGCCTCCGGCAAGGGGAACGTCCCCTCCATCTCGATGGGGTTCTGGGTGGCAAGGACGAAGAAAGGCTCTTCGAGCCTGTAGGTGTTCTTGCCGACGGTCACCTGCTTCTCCTGCATCGCCTCCAGCATGGCGCTCTGCGTCCTGGGAGACGCCCTGTTGATCTCGTCGGCGAGGACGATGTTGGCGAAGATCGGCCCCTCCTCGAACCTGAAAGCCTTACCCCCGTCCACCTCCTCGATGAGGGTCGTCCCCGTTATATCTGCGGGCATCAGGTCGGGGGTGCACTGGACCCTGCTGAATTTGAGGCCTGTGGTCCCCGCGATCGTCTTCACCAGGAGGGTCTTTCCCAGGCCCGGATTGCTCTCCAGAAGTACGTGCCCCCCTGCCAGGAGGCCCACCAGAATCTGCTCGACCACAGGTTTTTGGCCGACCACCACTTTGCCGATCTCGCCCCTTATCGTCTCGAAGATGGCCGGAGCGTCCTTATAAATGTTTATCAGATCTTCTCTCATCTCTCCATCCTCGGTGAGATCTCTCCTTCTTCATCTTCAGTCTTCCATCCCATCCCTATTCAGCCTCTTGCCAGGTTCTCGAAATACCTTTTGATTATCTCTCGGTGCTGAGGCGGGAGGCTCTCAATGTAAAGATCCGTCGCGACCGCCACCCCTTCCCCAGGCTCGGAGGATAGGAAGATCCTCTCCATCGGCGCCGTCTCCCTGGCCCTGAAACCGGCTGCGGATCCCGGGTAGAGGACCAGCTCCAGGTTCACCTCCTCCAAGATCGCCAGGGATGGCTTCCCGTAGATCTCCCCTGAGATCCCCTGCCCTGGGGCTGCCTCGTCAGCCAGCACCTCCTCTTCGAAGAGCGCCATAGCTCGGTCTCTCAGATCTGAGAGGGGCCTGAAGGGCTGGGGGGGGATCTCCTCTCCAGCAAGCCCCTGGCTATAGACAGCCGTGAACGCCAGGAGGAGGAGGAGCCCGCCGGCCTTGGCCTGGAAGATTGGGACGCTTCTATCGCCGAATTTTATACGCCTGTTATTTACGAGGTCGGCGGCTCTCACCTTCGAGAGGCTCCGCTTTACGTCCACCGCGAGGCTCTCCATCACCACCGAGTCAGAGTCGCGGTTGTCGTAGGCGGCCTTCGTCTTCTCGGAGATATCCTCGTCCAGATGGGCGAAGAGGTCCCACCTCGAGGTTCTCCCCAGAAGCTTCGCGACCAGTAGGCCAATTATGATGGAGAGGACCGCCGGAACGAGGGAAAAAAGGGATTCCTCCCAGTAAAAACTGAAGAAGGCGGAAATACCGATGAAAAGGGATCCTATGTAGAGCAAAGCTCCTATCAAGGCGGCGTTGAGGAGATAGAGGGAGATCTCGAACCGTCTGTACGCCAGATTAAGCCTCTTCAGGTCGACAAGAAACTCGTATGAACCTTCCACGAGATCCCTCCAGAGCCCGTAATGATAAGTAGTTTCCGAGGAGGATTAAATTAGGTTTATACCTTTGGAGACCAAGTAGACCCTCGAAGACTCGGCCGTAAGGCCGACGACGATCCACGGAATGTGGGGGCATAACTGGACGATCGATTTGGTAGAGGCTCCAGCCGGAGCCGACCAATCAGCATAACCAAGAAAAAATGAACCATATTTCAAGCTGCAAGGCCCTGAGCTCAAAGCTCATGGTGCTGATCCTCCTTGCGACGGTGGTCTTGCTCTGCGAGGTAGGAGCCGCCTCCATCTCTGGGATGGGAGGGGTCACTGGTGGAGAACGGAGGACTACCGGGGAGGGAGTGGCAGAGGCGATCGAGGCCGGGGTCTGGATCGCACCGGATGGTGGGGACGAGATCTCTATAGATGCTGAAAAGACCCTTCTATACCTGTCTGGACCTTCCAGGATATTGAAGATCATGGTCCAGGGGGAGGAGACCGCTGAAATCGGGTACGTCGGAACCTCTGACGGCGTCCTCGTCCTCTGGCCCGACGTCACAGAGACCCTACATCTCATCGCTCCCTTCGACCACAGGGAGCGTCCCTGGTACCTGGAGGCGGCAAGGGCTAAGGATACCATCTGGACGAAGCCCTATCTGAGCCAGAGCAGCGGGGACCTCTCCATCACATGCGCGACCCCCATCTACGCCGAGTCGACTCTGATGGGGGTGGTGGGGATGGACGTCTCCCTCGCAGAGATAGATCACGATCTTGGGAACATCACCGCCGGCTATCCCTTCCTCCTGGATGGTCAGGGGGTAGTGATGATCCGCCCCCCCGTCCCGGAGGGGTTCCTCTGGGAGGAGATCCTCGCCCCTGGAAGCCTCCTCGACTCGAAAAATCCTGAGATCGCCGACCTCACCGAGGCGATGGTCCGGGGTGAGAGGGGAACCTCCTTCGTCCGTCTCGAAAAAGGGAGCACCAGGATATCCTACGCCCCCCTCCCTTCCATGGGCTGGAGCCTGGCCCTCACATCCATAGATATCGATCTCGTCGCCGCCAAGGCATCCCAGTATGATCAGCTCTTTCGCCGGATCTCAGGCCAGACCGAGGTTCTCGCCCAGGAGACGGGGACGGTCCTGGAAGGGCGCGGCTGGTGGATGATGATGCCGCCTTCAAGCCCTCTGGCAATTGAGGGAGAGGCTGACGGGGCCGGGCCTTCGATATTCCTTTACGTCCTCGCTGTCGCCATCTCATCCGCCCTTCTAGCCGGGGTGATCGGGCTATGGAGAGGCAGGAAGGTCGTCGTCCCCATGGTCGACGCCGTCACCAGAGCCCTGAAGGGGGTGGGGGAGGGCGACCTCAACGCCGAGATCGAGGATGACGGCTCGAAGGGGATGAGAGATCTCAGAGAGGCCTTCGATAAGATGACCAGCGACCTCAAAGACCAGATCTCTCTCGTAGAGAAGGGCTCCTTCGAGGCGGGGTGGTCCGAGAAGGAGGAGGAGGTCTCAGAAGAGGTAGCTAGGTTCCTCCAGCCCGAGAGGATCCCCCAGATCGAAGGCTACCAGGCGGCAGCCCTCACCTTTGCCGATGGTCAGAGATGCTGCCACTTCTACGACATCTTCGAGGCGGAGGGGTCGAAGGCGGTGGTGGTGATCTCCGAGGTATCGGGAAAGGGGCTATCCGCCGCCATGGTAGCCGCCCTGACCAGAAGCCTCACCAGAGCTGGGGTCAGGAGGTCGGGAGATCCCGCGAAGGCGCTCCGGGAGACGAACCTTCATCTCAGCGATAACCTGAGAAACGGCATTATGGTCTCCTGTTTCTGCGGGATCCTCGACCTCTCCAGCCACTCCATGAACTACGCCAACGCCGGCCACATCCCGCCCTTCATAGTCAGCTCCGACGGGTTTGTGGACACTCTGGTGGGGGGAGGTATATCCATGGGCGCCCTAGACCACATCGACCTCGAGGCGGAGGGGTGGATGATAGACCCGGGCGACGTCCTGGTCATCTACAACGACGACCTCGTGGAGGTCGAGGACGAGAAGAGGGAGCGGTTCGGGACCGAGAGGCTCATCTCCCTGGTAAAGAATAACAGGGAGAGGTCGGCCCAGGACATCATCAAGGAGCTGGAGACTGGAATAGCAGAACACCTGGGAGGGAGAAGCCGAGGATCTGATCCCGCGGTCCTGATAGTCAAAAGGTCGGTATGATGGAGGAAGGGAGATAGGAAAGAATGCCCTTTCGCCGAAGATCTCCTCCTTCAGAAACGCCGCACCTTCCTGAGATCTCCTCCGGCGGCTCTCTTGACACCGGTTACGATATCTTCTATCCCGAGCCCCTCCATGGAGATCCGATCCCCTCCTGCGAAGATCTCATCTTTCACCCTGATGCCGACCAGGTCGTCAGATCCTGCAGAGACCTCTATCACCACGCTCCCTTTTGGCGCCGCCGCCCTTTCGCAGAGATGGTCCAAATCGCCGTCTACGACGCCGACTATAGGAATCCCGAGCCTCGATAGGAGATCTCCGGCGATGGCGGTGGTGTCGTCGCCGACGGTTACGGCCACCATCGCCCCGTCGGCCCTCTCGAAGGCCTCCTCCGCGGCATGATCGATGAGGACCGCATCCACGCCCCGTTTCGATACCGACCTCGGGACGTTCCTCGTCCTCCTAATCTCTCCAGTCCTCAGAATAGCCTTCTCGAGGTCTAAGGATGGTAATTTCTCGACGCCGTGGAGCTTTACCTGAGCCCCGCTGATATCCACTATCTTGCCGTCCTCGGTCGATATCTCCACCGTCTCCTGGAGGGCGGTGCCGACGACGATCCCGTTGACCGTTATCTTCTCTCCGGGGACCGCCCCCTCCATCCGCCTCCTGACCGCCCCCCCCCGAGGTCTCCAACCGCGGGGGCGGTCTGGGCGGATCCACCAGCTCCAGCTCAAGAACGGCGGCTACCTTCTCGGCGATACCGGCCCCCTCCCCTGCCAGGTGGGTGATATACCCTCCCCCATAGTCTGCGATGAGGAGGGGCTTATTCGGCCTCGCCCTCGCTGCCACCATAGCGCCGAAGGCCAGGCCCGTCTCCCTCGTCTTGGCGTAGTTGAGGAGGAGGACGAAGTTGCACGCCCCATCGAGCCTCTTCACCGACCGGCTAGGCAGCTCCCTGCTGGATATCTCGATCCGGTCCTCCAGGGATCCGTCGATGACGGCAGCTCTCCCCATCGTCCCCCCCAGGACGGCGGTGACGGTGCCGAGGTCAGAGAGACGGTCTATCGCCATCTCTGCAAACCCCAAGTCCACCACCTCGGGACCGTGGACGACGACCCCGATCTCATCCACCGCTTTCGACGCTCTCATCCTCCATCTTCACCGATCTCATCCTCTCCTCTTCAGCCTTCATCCTATCTTCCATCTCCTCCAGGCTCCGGCCTGCGATCTCCCTCCTCTCGGGCAGCCTATCGATCGGCTCCAGCCGGGAGAGGTGGTAGTAGAGCCCCGTCGAATCGAGGAGCGCCCACCTCTCACCATCATCCTCGGTCTTGAGGACTCTGACCGTCCCCACCGTCCCGGTGCCGGAGTACCTGACGATGGACCCTTCCCTGATCTCCTCTGACATCGTCCCGCACCACCTCACAATAGCTTCTCGGTCATCACTTCCCCTGCAAAGTTCTTAACCTCTGCCCCCCCGTGGGCGGAGAGGATCTCGACCCCTTCGAGGTCTCTGGTCCCGCAGAGGACATCCTGCTCGGGGTGGGTCCCGGGCTGGACGTCGCACCTTATCCTCGTCCTCTCCCCCACGGAGACGACGGTCTTCAGCCTGGACGAGGCGGGATGGCCCTTCCTCAGGACGATCAGGGGTGAATTCATCTCCCTGATCAAAAAGAGGGTGCATTTTAGACCCCTCCTGGCCTTCTCCCCCACCTCGAAGGTGGAGGCGACGAGAAGGTCGTCATCATCGGTGAAGACCACGATCTCTTCTTCCTCCTTATCGAGAAAAAATGATTGGCCGAGGGTCCTCACCAGGGCCACAGTCCCCCTCCGCCCGGAGAGGTAGGCTATCTCGTCGTCTCTCAGAGGGATCTTCATCTTCTCATCACTCAGCAGGCTTCACGTCTCTTGATTGACAGGAAGGGCATCGCGGCTTTCTGCCCATGCCCTTGAACTTGTTTCCGCAGTCCTGGCATATGTAGCCCTTTGACGCGATCGATTCTACGTCGCCGATTTCAGGTCCGCCTCCAACGGTACACATGGGACTATCACCTCCTTATATTCTATTCCCAACGGCTCTTATTTAAAAGAGGTGGATGCAAGGGAGAAATCGATCATTTATCAGACTATCGCGGCCAGCCCCTCCGGGATCGTGGATCTTTTCTTCTCCGCCATATTCATTAAGCTTCTCCATTATTCTACATCTATTGAAGGAAAAGGTAATCTCAGACGGTCCCCAGAAGGAGGAGATCTATCATGAATCCGGATAGGACAAGGGCATTGAAGGAGGTTCGCGATCAGATGGGACCGGTCGTCTACTGGATGAGCCGGGACCAGAGGGCTAAGGAGAACTGGGCCCTCTCCTTCGCCCAGGATCTGGCAATAAAGAGGAGGTCGCCCCTGGCGGTGGTCTTCTCCCTCGCAGAGGAGTTCCTCGGAGCCACCATCCGACAGTACGGTTTCATGCTCCGGGGGCTTCAGGAGGTGGAGATGGATCTCGAAGAGAAGGGGATACCATTTATCTTCCTGCGGGGCGACCCCGGTGAGGCGGTCTGCAGATTTGCCGAGGAGGAAGCGGTCTCGGTCCTGGTCACCGACTTCTCGCCCCTGGCGACCAAGAGGGGGTGGACCGAGAAGGTCGTCGAGAGGCTGGACGCCTCCATCTTCGAGGTGGACGCTCACAACATCGTACCATGCTGGCGGGCGTCGCCGAAGCAGGAGTACGCCGCCAGGACCTTCCGGCCGAAGCTGAAAAGGCTTCTCTCCCAGTTCTGCGGCGAGATCCCCGAGATCCGGGTTCATCCCCATCCCTGGGAGATCGGCGGAGGGGCGGAGTGGGACCGTCTCCTCCAAGACCTGAACCTCGACCGGTCCGTCCCCGAGGTGGAATGGATAAAGCCGGGTGAGAGGGCCGCCGGGGTGGCCCTGGACGTATTTCTCAGAGATAAGCTCTCCTTTTACGATCGGGACCGTAACGATCCGACCCTCGACGGCCAGTCGAACCTCTCACCTTACCTCCACTTCGGCCAGATATCTGCCGCGAGGGTTGCCCTCGAAGTCTATCGGGCCGGCGCCGATCAGAGATCCAAGGCCGCCTTCCTCGAGGAGCTGGTGGTGAGAAGGGAGCTGTCGGACAACTTCTGCCTTTATAATTCGAGATACGACTCCTTTGACGCCTTCCCCGACTGGGCGAAGAGGACCCTCAACGATCACCGCACCGACCCCCGGGAATACCTCTATCACCGGGAGGATCTGGAGAGGGCGGCTACTCACGACGACCTCTGGAACACCGCCCAGAAGGAGATGGTCCTCCGGGGGAAGATGCACGGCTATATGAGGATGTACTGGGCGAAGAAGATTCTGGAGTGGACCGAGTCTCCCGAGGAGGCCCTGAGGATCGCCATATATCTCAACGACAGGTACGAGCTGGACGGAAGAGACCCAAATGGCTACACGGGGATAGCCTGGTCGATCGGAGGGGTCCACGACCGGGCCTGGGGTGAGAGGGAGGTCTTCGGGAAAGTGAGGTACATGAGCTATAGAGGGGCGAGGTCTAAGTTCGACGTCGATTCCTATGTCGAGCGGGTCGCCTCTCTAGGCTGATCCATCTCCCATATCCTTCCCAAGGCGTATTTTAGATCGAGAGTGATAAAGGCGAAGACCCATTATAACATTTGAAAGAGAGGGTGCCTTCAGCAGGCTTGAAGGACCACCTCAGAGTAGACAAAGACCGCATCGCCCATGGAATCGACCCCCGAGATGGAGACATCGTTTGACAGGGGGACCGATATATCCGTCTCAGGGAGGATGCCTTCCCTTGTGAGGTTCAGGCTCTCCTTTGGGATGAGGGTTGCGTTGATGGCGAGGGGACCGCCGATGGAGTCGTTCAGGTGAAGCATTTTTATCAAAAAGTCTCCGACGTTCTCGATCTGGTAGATGAAGGCTACGACTTCACCCGCCACGGCGCATTCCTGCTGGGGTATTACTTCAAGGGAGAGCCCCCGAGAGGAGATGAGGTTGACGTTCGCGGCTGCCGATGCGGTGGCGGTCTTCCCCTGGAAATCTGAGCCTGTCACCCGGACGGTGTCGTTCAGGGGTCCGGGGAGGTGTTCATCTCCGACGGCGAAGCTAGCGACGGCCGAGGCGACCTCCCCGGGGTTGAGAGAGGACTTATCGAGGGGGACGGTCCCAACCCTCGAATCGACGAGGACGAGCCCCTGAATAGGGACGTTACCCACGTTGGCGACCCGGTAGCTCCTCGTCACCAGGGCCCCGACCTCGGCGAAGCAATCCTGGGGGAGGACGGCGAGGGCGATGGAGGGGCTCCGGTCGGCGAGGCCGCCGAAGGTGATATGTTGCTGGATATCAAATTTGCCGCTGAAGACCCTCTGAGATGAGATATCCGATGCGAAGATCTGGTGGGATTTGGAGGTGGTGATGTAGGTGCCGTTGAAGCTGAGTTTGGTATCGGTCCCGACGAGCTGAGACCCCATGGAGGTCGTCTCCACCTTCTCCATCTGGTGAGCGCTGAAGGCCTCCTGGATGGTAGTCTTGCCGCCGCCTAGGGAAGACCCCTTCTCGATACGCTTCATCCCGACCAGCGGGACCTCCCCGGTGTAGGAGAGGCTGAACGTCCGAGGGGAGAACCCCCTCTCAAGGTCCGGGCTTCCTCTTCCGGAACGGCCTATATCGAGGCTTCCGTCCCCTGCCAGGGTGGTGTGGTGTTCAAACTCGTTGATCCGATCGACGACGGACCTGCTGATATCGATGGCTCCGGTGCCGGATACCCATCCGGCGACGGGGCCGGAAGAGACAAACAGTACCACTCCCAGGATTAAGAATACAAGACCCCTTCCCTTCATGCTCTAACCTCCTTCTCCGATCCCATAAGATGATGACGGTACGAGGTGATATTGATGGTATGAGATGATATGAGGAGACGCCCGAGGATTTCGAAAAACCCCAGTATCGCAATCTTTATATAGTATAATAACTATTAATTATTATGAATTCTTTTGCAGCTTGGGCTTTTCAAGAACTTTATCATGAACAGAGATCTGAGAACAGGCTGT